>CEPK01028840.1_pt1 | contig 24432 bp, 16 predicted proteins | sample 356231 | NCBI WGS metagenome assembly CEPK01 (sample SAMEA2620259, study PRJEB7988) | marine metagenome | biome: marine biome (ENVO:00000447); feature: deep chlorophyll maximum layer (ENVO:xxxxxxxx); material: "saline water (ENVO:00002010), including plankton (ENVO:xxxxxxxx)" | depth 80 m
GAGGCATTTGCAGGTCAGGCAGTCGCATGTATCGAGGATTTGGGAATTAACTATGAGGTGGTAAATGTCAATGGGGGTGCAGTGGGCCTTGGACACCCACTAGCAGCAACTGGGACCCGGCTAGCCCTTACTCTCGCCCATGAGCTAAAGAGGAGCGGAGGAAGGTACGGCGTCTCTACTGCCTGCATTGGTGGCGGGCAAGGTATCGCAGTGGTGATTGAGGCCCTCTGAGGTCAGAAGTGTGACTCTTGCAATAGTAGTTATTATGCCTAGCAATTGCTGGCGTGGCATATGGCGCACATTCCAGGAACTGGACATGCAAATAGGACGAGAAGCTTAGTCAAGACTTTGACATGGCGGATAATTGCAACAACTGACACAATCATCATCACCAGAATTGTCACTGGTAGTTGGACTGCAGGAGCAATAGTCGGAGGTGCTGAAGTATTCACGAAAATGTTCCTATATTACTTCCATGAAAGAGGATGGAGCTCACTTGATTGGGGTCTAGAGGACGTCCCGGACGCCGAATCTAGCACGGCTTAGGCAGATCACAAGACTCCAGCAGTACCAAGAATATCCCAACAGTACCTTAGCAGACTCGCCATCAATGCTATGAGGAAAGGGTATGTCAGGATTTGCTGCGGAACCATCTTTATCGCAGTCTTGGCACCCAGCCAAGCTGACGCATAGACAAGCAACATCACTATAGGTATCCAAGTTCCAACTGCTCCCCAAAGATCCCACCCAGATCCATTAACAACCAAGTGTGATGCGACCCCGATCGGAACCATCCATGTCTCAATTATGTATGAAGTGCCAGCTGCATAGTGAGGCTTCCATGCGAATAGGGAACGGTGCATTGTAACAAACAACATCCCGCCACCTATCCCTAGTAGGCCGGAAGCAGTACCTCCCGCTAGGCACATGCCCCTGTAGCGATTGATTACCTCGTTACCAATTTCACTAGGCTCTACAGACTCAAAACCATTGCCATTCTTCTCCCCTGCTAACTGCCTCACCGTTCTTATTATCACCCAAAATAAAAGGGAAGCAGCAGCGAATTTTATGGTGAAATCACCCATGCTTTCGATAAGAATGGAGCCAATGACTGCACCTAGGATAGCTCCGATCAAAGCAGGGGGAATTGCGTACTTGCCAACTTCCTGAACAGCATAACCATCTTTGGAATGGGCGTTCTTACTACCCATCGAAACCATCAGAACGAGGATAAGTGAACTAACGATGGATAGTTGGATCCCCCATCCTAAAATGTAATGGAAAATGGGGACAAAAAGAACCCCGCCACCCAATCCCAATGGCGCGAAAAAGAATGCAGTTGACAGAATTAGTACCAAGGCAATCAATGATGCTAGCTCCATTTCAACCACTTTCTTCGATAAACCAATTATCTTTCTTTGGAGGCAATGGCCTATTCATCCAAAGGGGCCTCCTTTCACCTCTCGGATGTGTCTCACGCTGCCTCGCCCAGAGATTCCACTCTTTGTAGTATCGGAAGGATTTACCCCTGTCGACCACAATATCGCCATACTTCTCATCTTCTCCAGGCCTAGAAAGTTTGACCTTCTGAAGCCAACAATGCGCCCCGCTTATCGGATCCGGTTGCACTGCATGGGTAATATTCTGGTGAACGCCACCATCCCTCCACCAAATTCGATTGGTATCCGGATCTTCAGATAGCCAAGGACGCACCCCCTCCAAGGTCCTCATCCGCATCTTGCCATCACCTAATTCCTCTATCTCCACCTCATTTGTCATGTACCGATTTCCCTGGTCTTGCTTTCTTCTCCATCGACCAATGTGATGCGAGCACCCAACCACCCCGGGTTTTATTCCCTCAGTGACCCAAATTTTGTCAATGAACCACCCAATTTCGGTTTCGATCTTTAGCAAATCACCTTCTCTAACATGTAACTTGGCAGCATCAGATGGATGTATCCAGATTGGGTTCCTGTGTGCGATCTCCGATAACCACTTTGAGTTCGCAGAACGAGAGTGAATGTGCTGTGGGAGTCTGAAGTTCGGCAGAAGACAGAACTCATCTTCGCCAGTTAGGTTGTCTGGGTGGACATGGCTTTTTATCTTGTAATGGGGAATAGAATGCTCGGGGTATCCAAACTCAATCATCGTATTCGAGAAGAACTCTTGCTTGCCGCTTGGAGTCGGCCACCCCTCCTCTTCATGCTTATTGTAGGTGGCTTCTTCAATTAGGAATGCACCATGCCTCCTCATGTAGCCAAGCTCATCTGTGCCTTCGTTTTCGGCAGCTTCAGAAAGGCCAGGAACCCTCTCGAAAATGTATTGGTAGTATTCATCTATTGTGATTTTCTCCCCTTCCCTGTATGGGCTCATGAAATGCTCACGGATCCCCATTGTCCCGTCATCAATTCTCCAGGAGAGCTCATTCCAGAATTCGTCCTCCTCCCATACTTCACCGGGATTCACCTCATGCGTGAACTCCACATCCCTGCCTTCGCGTCTGGCGAACTCCCGTAGGACAGGCTGACGAAAAGCGACCCACTTACCAGAACTGGTCGCGTAAGAATTCACATCGTGCCTTTCTGATGCATGTCCCATCGGAAGTACGTAATCTGCGAAGAAAGCAGTCTCGTTCCAAGTTGGAGTAAGGGCAATGTGGCACCCCACTGAATCCTCATTCTGTAGCATCTCCATCCATGAAAAACCATCCGGGTATGTCCAAACTGGGTTGAAAACCCTCGTGAAATAAACATCCATTGAACCCCTGCCATCCTTGATTAGATGAGGCAGGATGTGACTCATTTCGTAGTGGGACAGTGTGTATTCCGGTGGGAAATGCAACTCATTCCAACCATCGGGATCGGGGGGGACATCGAATAGCTCTGGTTTGAACTTAGACCAAGAGTTGGGTGCTGTTCCTCCTTCGGTTCCCACGCTTCCGGTAAGTACATTCAGTAGGTGCAGTGTCCTACTGACTTGCCATCCGCCCAAGTTACCAATACTGGCCGAACGCCAAACATGAGTGCATAGCCTACTGCCCGCCCCAGCTACTAGCTCCCCCGTTTCAATAACTTGCTCTACTGGGATTTTACACTCCTCTGCGGCGAACTCTGGAGTATATTCTTTGTATTCTTCTTTTAGCAGCTCTATGAAGCTTTCAACAGTCCTTTCTGCTTCCGGATGGTCATTCTCCAACCACATTTCCCAATTGACCCATTTTTCAATGAATTCAAGATCGTAAAGGCCCATGTCCAGGATAATCTTGGCCCATGCTAGAAAAAGCGCAGGTTCAGATCCAGGCCAAGTTGGTATCCAGTGATCAGCCATCGAAGCAGTGTTTGAGAGCCGAGGATCAATGACAATCAGTTTGGCCCCATCCATCATTCCTTCGAGAATCCTTTGGGCGTGCGGATTGAAGTAATGCCCAGTCTCAAGATGTGACGATGTCAAGACGATTACTTTGGCATTAGAGTGATCTGGCGAGGGCCGATCGTGCCTATGCCACAGTGCGTAACCAGTTCTCGCACCAGAAGAGCAAATGTTTGTGTGGCTGTTGTGCCCATCGACTCCCCAAGATTTCAAAATTCGATTAGTGTAACCCTCATGACCGGGTCGGCCGACATGGTAGACAACCCTGTCCTTGGCACCTGATTTAAGTGACTCACGAATCTTGAGTGCAATTTCGTTCAATGCATCTTCCCAGCTAATTCTCTCCCATCCCCCGGAGCCTCGCTCCCCGGTCCTACGCATCGGGAACAGAATCCTCTCAGTATCATTAATTTGATTTATCGTGGCAGGGCCTTTCGCACAGTTCCTTCCTCTGCTACCCGGATGGTGGGGGTTCCCTTCGAATTTAGTGACCTGCCCTGTTTCTTTATCCACGTATGCTAGTAATCCACAGGCAGACTCGCAGTTGAAGCAAGTCGTAGGAACTAAAGAATAACTCCTTTCGACCCTCTTTGGCCATTCATTAGCATCTAGTTCCTTGTGGCTTTCCCACTCTTCGTAGCCGGGAAAAGATCGTAGCTCCTTCGAAGCCCCATGTGCGTTGTCACGATCCAGGTTGGGAATTATCCCAAGCCTTTGTGCGATTCTTTCTATGTACGATCTACCCATATTTACCTCACAGCAAAGCCTCTAATTGAGGGTCCTTGACCAGTTTCTTATCATGGAGCCAAGCCAGAATTAGTACCATTGAACCAATAACGGCATAAATCGGCTCCATAGTTGCCAGAGGGAAGAAAACCGCACCCCCTAATGCCAAAGTCTCGAGCAGAAACTTCAATGTTAGAAAACGGTCATCAGACCAAGACCTGCCTTTTGCTTGTCCAAAAAGCCAGGCAGTGTAAATTCCAGTCATCAAGGCCAGGGGTATTCCAAGTATGGATAAGTAAGTTAGTAGAACTAAATCAAGATCAAGAATCAAGACTAATGCACTTGCAAATAGGACGCTGCCGTATCCAGCAAGAATATACGCCCCTTTGACAAGCCAAGAATCCCAATTCGGCCGCAGCAATACATACAGGAATCTCTCTGGCCTATCGAGATCGACAACAAGGAGAGCTCCAGTCAAAGCCAAGAAAAGAATCCCAATGCCAATAGTTTGCAACCATAATTGACTATCTGCTTCCACTATTCCAGCGAGCATGGAGAGAACAGCAACCACATATGTCCCCGCACAAATGCCCTTCGTCCAGATATAAGCAGAAACCTCCCAGCCCCACAACACACCCTTGCTGGGTTGGTCATAGGACCTCTTGGAAACGCCCCCCTCGTCCCCAAGGCTCTCCATAACGTCCCTAATTATCGCCCTATCTCGGCTGTTCGAGCTCTTGAGCTTCTTCTCCAGGGCCAATTGCACAATCATGGAAGAGGTATCCGCCGAATCCAACCTACTCTCCGCATATTTTGCAAAGTGGCCAACACCAAAAGCCTGATCCGTCCACATTCCGAAACCAGTTACTTCAGTCGCCTCAGGACGGAGCATCTCTTCACTAGTTTCAACATAGAAAACATTCGGCTTGGCCCCCGACTCAGGTTTTCTCACAGTCGTATTTTCAGAGGCGACAATTTGGGAAATTTTCGACGTCGGATCATCCAGATCACCCGAAACTATGGACTCAGTAGGGCAAACAATTACGCATGCAGGCTCAAAGGAATTTTCCACACGGTGCGCGCAGTAGTTGCACTTGGCGGCAGTTCCTTTGTCGGGGTCGATGTAAAGTGCATCATAAGGGCAAGCCTGCATGCACGACTTGCAACCAATACAACGCTCGTCGTCAAAATCCACAATCCCATCAGACCTATTGAATAGAGCTGTAGTGGGGCAGATTGTAGTGCATGGCGCGTCTTCGCAATGATTGCATCTATGGACGCTAAATTCTCTGGTGGAATTCGGAAAAATGCCCTTTTCGATGTATTTCACATGAGTTCTATTGACTCCAAGGGGCACATCGTGTTCTGACTTGCAAGCAACCGTGCACGCATGGCATCCTATGCACGTCCTGTTGTCTATGACGAAACCATAGTTTGCCATTGCCCATCGCAAGAGCTGACGTACGATTAATGATTCTGGCCATCAGCTAATGACCAATCCAATTATTGCACTGCCGGCCAGAATGGCCCCAGCTGCTGAACCCATGTTACCCAATGCCGTAACCATTAGCACCCTACCCACTCTATTCTTCCAAAACAATGATACTTCATCCAACATAAGGAAGTCTTGGGCGTCTTTCCCAGTTGGGGAAGCAACCTTCAGTTGGGTGTAACCTGCAAACCAACCAGCACCAACCATGGGGTTAAGTGAGGTAATTGGGGATGCGATCGCACCAACTATGATTGAAATCGGGTGCCCCCTAGCAATCATAACTCCAAATCCCGCTAGCGATGCGTTCAGGAAAATCCAAATCTTTGCTGTCTGCATAAGTTCGTCAACGTCCCCTTTCACCCCCATCCACACCAATGCACCAATTAGCAATAATGGGATGGCCCCCATAACCAGCTTGGGCATGTTTGACTTCTTGGGACTCTCCCCTAGCTTTGCCAACTCAGAGGCCACTTCAGTTGATGGCCTTCTCAGATTTTCCTCCACTCCGGTGAGATGTCCAGCGCCGATGACCGCCAGAACTTTCCCTTTCTCCCTGATCTGCTGGATCCTACCTGCCAGAAAGGCATCCCTCTCATCAATAAGTACCTCTCCAGCCCTAGGGGCAACACTCCTTGCTTCCTCCATCATGCTACTGAGTAAGTCCGAGTCTCCGAGGATTTCGTCAATGGTGACATCTTCTTCATCTTCGTCCCAAAGCAGAGCGTTCAATACCCTCCACTTCTCGAAAATACCCATTTTCGACCAAGCTCTCCTCAGGGTTATGACCACATCCCTGTCAATCAACTCCACCGGGACCCCCGAATTCTCTGCAGCAGTGACTGCGGCTAAGAGCTCCGCACCAGGGACCTCTCCCGATTCAAGACCCATCTTCCTCTGCTGCGCGGCTAGAGCCGATTGCAGCAGAATCATCAAAGATCTGCCTTCCCCAATTATCTTCAGTAAGTCTTCCGACCCCATCGCTTCAGGCTCTAAGAGTGATGATAACCTGGATTGGCATAGCTCAACTGCAACGACATCAGGCTCCCATGCTTCTATCTGGTCCTTAACCAGATTCACTGATTGGCTACTTATGTGGGCAGTGCCGATTAGCCGTAGCCCCCCATCAATGTCAATCACATTCATCTTTTCCCCCCCCATATCGTCATCCCACCGACAACATCGCTCTGAATAGATCTACATGTTCTCCGACATCGTGAACTCTTAGGATATCAACTCCTTTCTCCTTTGCCATTGCAGCCACGCCTAATGTTCCAGATAGCCTTTCTTCCGTAGACTCCCTGCCTAGCAGATCTTTGAACATGCTTTTCCTACTCACACCCCACATCAGTGACATCCTTTCATCTGGAACCAAACTTCTTCCCGCCTTCAACAACAATATGTTCTGATCCAGGCTCTTGCCAAAACCAATTCCAGGATCGATTACTATCATTGATGCGTCCAGACCCGAATGAACCAGTAGTTCAGCAGATCTAGCCAGCTCCCCCTTGACTTCCTCTACCACGTCATCATAGTCCAGGTTTCTCTGCATATTTTCTGGAACCCCTCTCATGTGCATTACACAGATTGGCAGGTTGTGCTTAGCAACAATTTCCACCATCTTCTCGTCTCCAAGTCCCGAAACATCGTTGATCATGTCAGCCCCTGCCTCTATGGCGGACAAAGCCACTCCCGATTTTCGCGTATCTGCTGAAATCAGAGCTTCAGGCAATGCAGACCTTATTCCCCTAATTACGGGAATAAGGCGCTCAATTTCCTCCTTTTCCGACATTTCCTTCGCGCCCGGCCGTGTTGATTCCGCACCAACATCGATCCAAGTCGCACCTTCTTTCTCCATTTCCAATGCCCTTTCTACAGCAAGTTCTGGGTCGATTACTCTGGATCTGGGGTGAAATGAGTCAGGAGTCACGTTCACGATCCCCATAATGTGAGGGTATTCTCTACCTCGGCAATTGAGATTGGGTCGCCAGTCGGCCATCTAGCCCCGTCCAAGCGACGATTGCTTTATGATGTGACGGAGAGGCAAACAGTTGATGGCTCTGGGCGAGGATGCGATTGAAGAACCGGATTCAGAAATAGTTTCAACCAGTGGAAATGGTAGGAATGATGCTGAAACTCTGCTTATTTTGGAGTCTATTGTCCAACGATTGAAGCCAAGGGATAGCCATCATGTGAGGGACATGATCACTCAAAGGGGATGGATCTCTGGAGCTCTTTTCATGGCTAGCCTGCTATTTTGGTGGATTTCAGTAAAGAAGGGCACTGAGGGTATATCGGATTCCGAAATTCCACTATCCTTAATCGGAGCTTTCTCTTTTGAAACTCTCAGCGTTTTAGTCCCCTCTTTAGTCGTACTAGCAACCCTTGTCATGGTCGTTGGTAGGGAGAAGGGCAATGCAAACCTCTCTCAAATAGGAGGATTCCTGGTCATTCTTGCATTGTTCTACATTGCAGAGCCCATTTTGCTCAACTCAAGCGAACTAGGGGCGCAAAAAGCTCTTTTCGCTTCTGGTAGGCTGTTGATGATAGCGGTTATGGTTGGTTTTGCATCCAGGTTCATGTTCGATGCAATGCTTCTTTCGTGGGTCAGGGCGAGCATGATTAGCATGGGAGTAGACGTATTCCACAACGGCAACTCACAATCCCAAGAGGGTCATGCTGATGAGCAACAGCCTCTTGTGTGATTCATGCGCGAAGCAGCCCCTACTAGGAAAACGGTGCTGAGACTGGGCCATAGAATTGACAGGGACAAGCGAATAACATCGCACCTTGGTCTAACCGCAAGGGCATTCGGAGCCGACGAGGTCGTTCTTTCAGGCGATCGAGACCCCTCTCCTTTGGAAACTTGGGCATCAGTTTCCGAACGCTTCGGAGGCAGATTTGAGAGTAGATTTGAACCCAAACCAATGTCCCTGCTCCGAGGCGCTTCTAAGGAAGGAACTACAATTGTACACTTGACTATGTACGGTGAACCAGCGGCAGAAGCCATCCCCAGAATTCCCATCGACAGGGATGCCATAATAGTAGTAGGGGGGAGCAAGGTACCAGGAGAGGTATTCAGGATCTCTGACTATAATGTTTCAATTGGCAGCCAGCCTCACTCCGAAGTGGCGGCACTAGCAGTTTTCCTCAACTCATGGATCGGACCTATAGACGAGGATAGCAGATTCTCCGGGGGAGAATTCACAATTGTTCCATCCGAGAGAAATAAGATCGTGATTTCACATGAAGAGGAGTGAAAATTTGTCAGGGTTTCACAACAAATTTTTGTGAATGATTAAGAGTCGTATTTTTCCAGTTGCGCTGATGCCTGATGGAAATGGTGCCGGAGGTTTCTGCCCGGGACTTGGAATTCCCGGTGTCGACTCCCCCCCGCGGTTTCCCGATGCTGCCGATCCTTTGCTAGAAATCGATGGATTAAGCCTACCTAGTGGTTCCAAGGGCATTCTTATTCTGGCCGATGGCACGTCCTTCGAGGGGACTTTGTTCGGCTACGAGTCAATAGCCCAGGGAGAGCTCGTCTTCACAACGGGAATGTGTGGCTACCAGGAAAGCCTAACTGACCCATCATTCGCAGGTCAGGTATTGACATTCACATACCCACTAATTGGAAATTATGGGGTCATTCCAGGAATTTCAGAGTCCTCCACCGTTCACCCACGGGGCGTCATATGCAAGCGTCAAATTTCTCATCCAGATCACAGGGATTCGGTTGGCAGCATCCACGAGCTCCTACTAGCCCATGAGGTTCCAGGGATTGAATGCGTGGACACTAGGGCGCTGACCAGGAGGGTCAGAGAGCATGGAACTGTTCTTTGTGTATTTGGCCCTGCAGAGAGGGAGGAAGAAATGAGGGGAATTCTACAGGAAATGACCCCGCCTGACTCCGAGGACTTAGTTGCCCAAGTGACATGTGAGGATGCCATACTCCTCAATCCGGGTGCAAAATCAAATGATGGAGCCCCCCTCGCCAGGGTCGCAGTCATTGATTGCGGAATCAAGCACAACATCCTAAGGCAACTATGTTTGCGATTTGAAGTTGTTTGGTGCCCGGCCACGATGAGACTTCAGCAAATCGTATCCAAGTGGTCTCCCGATGCAATTTTTGCTTCCAACGGTCCCGGGGACCCTGCTCATCCAGGAGCAGCTTCAGATGCCCGCAACACTCTTGCTGAAGCAGTTAGGGATGACATGCCGGTCATGGGCATATGCCTAGGGCATCAGCTAATGGGTCTTGCCGCTGGACTCAGGACATACAAGTTACGTTATGGGCACAGGGGCGCAAATCAACCAGTTTTGGATCTTGAGACCGGCAACGTCCACATTACGAGCCAAAATCACGGATTTGCTGTTGAAGATCCAGTAAAAGGAATGCTAGCTCCGCACCCTAGTGGGGCTTGCTCTGATCCGGTTGAGAACTCCATTGGCTCCGAGTTCCGTGTAAGGCATGTTAATTCAAACGACGGAACCGTCGAGGGACTCGATTTACTTGGGAAACCAGCATTCACCGTACAGTTCCATCCAGAAGCTTGCCCCGGGCCTCACGACGCATCATATCTCTTCGACCGATTCAAGGAAATGGTCTCCAATTCTTTGACAGTTAGCAACCCAGAAACAACACAAGGGAGGGTCAACTGATGCCAAGGAGGGACGACCTAGAAAGAATCGTAATCTTAGGTAGCGGCCCAATTAGAATCGGCCAGGCGGCAGAGTTCGATTTTTCTGGATCTCAGGCTTGCAGGGCCCTTCGTTCCGATGGTTATGAAATAATTCTGATTAACTCAAATCCAGCAACTATTCAGAATGACCCGGAAATGGCTGATAGGATTTACATTGAACCCCTGCTGCCCGAGGTAGTCAGTAGGATTCTGGAAATTGAGAAGCCTGATGCACTTCTTGCTGGGATGGGTGGTCAAACCGCCCTGAACATCGCATCAGCACTTGCAAACGATGGCACATTGGACAAATTAGGCGTTGAACTGATTGGCTGCAACCTCGTTTCCATCAATGAAGCCGAAGACAGAGATTTGTTCAAGCAGGCCTGCGAAGAGATAGATTTGCCCGTTTGCAAGGCAATTGCTTGCGACTCAATAGAGGAAACAATCAGGGCGGCTGAGGAGCTAGATGGTTTCCCACTACTCGTTAGGCCGGCGTTCACTTTGGGTGGCTTGGGTGGTGGAACCGCATTCAATATGGGCGAGCTCGTCGAAATCGCGAGCCAGGGAATACTTCACTCAGCAATTGGCCAAGTCTTGATCGAAGAGAGCATCCTAGGGTGGCAAGAGCACGAATATGAGGTTATGAGGGATAGCGCTGATAACGCAATAATCGTCTGCACCATGGAGAATATCGATCCAATGGGTGTTCACACGGGAGAGTCAATTGTGGTTGCGCCACAGCAGACACTCTCCGATATGGATCACCAGAAGTTAAGGGATGCCGCCTTGAGGCTTATTCGAAGGCTGAATATAAAGGGCGGATGTAATGTTCAATTCGCATTCGACCAGTCAAATGGGGATTACAGGGTTATCGAGGTCAACCCTCGCGTTTCACGATCGTCAGCTCTGGCATCCAAGGCAACTGGTTACCCTATTGCTCGAATGGCAGCTTTAATCGCTGTGGGTTATACCTTGGATGAGCTACCAAATCCCATCACAGGCGAGGGAACCACAGCGGCCTTCGAGCCAACACTCGACTACTGCGTCGTTAAGATCCCACGTTGGCCTTTTGATAAGTTCAGAACGGCAGATAGACGGATTGGCACTTCAATGAAATCCACGGGGGAAGTCATGGCAATTGGCAGAAATTTTGAGGAGGCCTGCCTAAAAGCTTGGGCCAGCCTTGAGTATGGAAAACCCCATCCTAGGCCATTGAACATGTCCGATTCTTCAGATGGAGAAGGCATGGACGAAAGGGCCATTGAACCCCTACCTACTGCAATCTTGGAAGATTGGCTCAGGGTGCCGACCGATCGAAGACTAGGCGCTATTGTTGAGGCATTTAGGAGAAGTTACACGATTGAAGATGTCAGGGACCTCACTGGCGGCGTTACTAGGTGGTTCCTGAGTCACTTTGAGAATATCGCAGCAATAGAAACGGAAATTAGGGCAGCAGGAGAAATGGGTGTCACGCCCTCTACTATCCCCGAGTCAGAGATGAGGTCTTGGAAGGGTGCAGGTTTCACCGATTTACATATCGCTGACGCACTGTCAGGTTTTCCTGAATCGGGTTTCAAGAGCTTAGGGATCGGTCATGATGAGATAGCCGTCCAGCATAGAAGACACGAGCTAGGAGTTCATCCTAGGTTCCGTATGGTCGACTCTTGTGCAGCGGAGTTTGCAGCCGTTACCCCCTACTACTACTCTACGTATGAGGGAGGATTTGCTGACTCCGGGATAGATTACGTTCCAGCCCTGGCCAACTCAAATAAGCACAGAGTCGCTGTGGTCGGATCAGGACCGATCAGAATAGGGCAGGGGATCGAATTTGATTATGGATGCGTTCATGCTGCAGGGGCGATCCAAGATTTAGGATTCGAAGCCATAATTATCAACAATAACCCTGAAACAGTATCCACAGATTTTGATACCAGTGACAGATTGTATTTCGATCCGCTAACTCTGGAGTCAGTATCTGAGATCCTTCTTAGAGAGGATGCAAATGGGATACTACTCCAATTCGGAGGACAGACAGCAATTAATCTCGCGCTTCCTCTTTCTGACTCACTCCCTCATCTCTCAAGATTGGGATTGGATCTGGCCATTGAAGGGACACCCCCGGAAACCGTAGATGAGGCTAGTGACAGGGAGAGGTTCGAGGAATTCGCAGAAAGGTGCGGTCTTAGGATGCCCCCTGGCGCGACTTCAACAACTCCCGATGGAGTCCGGCAGGCAGCAAATGAGCTGGGATACCCAGTTCTGGTCAGACCATCGTATGTCCTTGGGGGGCGCGGTATGGAGATTCTATCAAACTACAAGCAATTGGAGTCATACATGCGAGAGGCATACATTTCATCGGACAGGCCTCTACTGGTTGACAAGTACTTGGGCAATGCAGTTGAGCTTGATGTGGATGCAGTTTGTGATGGCGAGCAGGTTTTGGTAGGGGCAATAATGGAACATCTAGAGGAGGCAGGAATACACTCTGGGGACTCCACTTGTTTCATCCCTCCACAGAATGTTCCTGTGGAAATCCTAGACCAAGTTGAAGAATGGACCAATTTGATAGGACTCGAACTCGGCATCAGGGGGTGCTTCAATATCCAATTCGCGATCCACGAAGATGTGCTATACGTCTTAGAGGTCAATCCCAGAGGGTCACGGACATTCCCATTCGTAGCAAAGTCTACTGGAATTCCATTGGCCAGAATTGCAGCAAGGGTGGCTCTGGGGGAGCGCATAGCTGATTTGGAAGTGCCAGAACCTCAAACCGATGCAGTTTCAGTAAAGGCCCCAGTTTTCCCATTCATCAAATTGAGGGGACTGGATCCTGCACCAGGTCCAGAGATGAAATCAACAGGGGAGGTCATGGGCTCCCATGTCCGTGCATCTGCAGCTTACCTCAAGGCCAGGCTAGCCACTGAGTTACCCGTCCCAGTCGAAGGAGGCGTTTACATCACAGTAAAGGACGAAGACAAGGTTTCGGCAATTCCATTGGCGAAGAGACTTCAAGACATGGGATTCACAATTTATGCCACTAGGGGTACCTCTAGGGTCCTTCGTAGCGTCGGCCAGCTGGAAATCAACACATGCTATCGGATATCCGAGGGACGCTCCCCCGATGCCTTGGATCTCATGAGGCAGGGGAAAATAAACTTGGTAATCAACACCCCTAGGTCTTCTGGCGGTGCTGTCTTGGATGGAAATATGATGAGGCGTCTTGCAGTAGAGCTCAACATCCCCTTCGTCACCACAATGGCCGGAGCTAGGATGGAGGTAGAGGCAATAGAAGAGGCGAAGATTGGAATCCCAGAGCCCAGGCTTCTCGATATCAAACCTCTTCGATGATCAATGTCGCCTTGTGTTACTGAATCTCGGAATCAATGAAGCGACTAGGAGGGTCGAAGCCGTCAAGACCCCGAAGTCGGAATACCCCAGAAGTCCACGACTATCATCTTCCTTCACATCATCTTCAGACTCCTCTTCTTCAATTGCTGGATTCTTCTCCAGTGAATCCACTAGCGATATTCTGGTGCTAATGCCCGCTGTATCGGTGATCTTTATCGAAAAGTTATGTCCAGAATTTGGCATGACTGCATTGAATCTGTGGACCTGTTTAATCGGGTCTTTGATTACATAAACACCACTACAAGCCGTAGAATTGCAAATCTGAGCATCCACCGAAGCTGGTTCGGAAGAGAAGAATGTCACTGAATACTCGCCCGAAGAGTTGCCAAACACCAAACCAAGGATCTCAGGGGCACTTTCATCGATGACCAATCCTGTTTCGAATTCCATTGACATTGACGAGGACTCTGAGGAAACGATTACGGTATATTTCCTTCCGGGCACTAGATCTCTTAGGGAATAGTGACTTTGTGATGTTTCCGCGGTCCACGAATCACTGATGATGCTCGATCCGTTACTTTCGTCAACTACAGAAATTTCCATTGGACCTGACTTTGCAGTAGCCCAGGAAACTAGAGCTGCGCTGCCAGAGATCTGACTTACATCCATGCCCGTGATCTGTTGTTCTATGGGGGGGAGCTCAACACCGGTCAACTCTGCCCGCCTCTTCTCATCAACATCATATGATCCCAGCATAGCTTCTTGATCTTCATTTGGGGGTAGCAAAATATCCCAAATAGTTGGATGGTAGTTTATGCCGTCTGATGGATTGGGAGGCGCCCCTCCCCCTGCGGTCCAGGTGGAGGGATTTTCGTCAACTGCGCGGAGTTTTCCAAACCCATATCCATCTTGACTACCTACGACTATTAGGAATCTTGAGCTTGCTATGTCACCATCGATGATGTTCTTCGATATGGTCGCAACAATGGTGTCTGATGTTTCATCTCCAAAGGCTTCAATTCCAGACACGATCCTATTCGATGAGCCATCTTTCAAGGCGTAAACGGGGGCTGGCTCCCCGACAAGCATTACTGCGGACTCCCAACCCCAATTTTCCGCAGTTCTGGCAAAGGTTCCGTCCAGTAGGTCAGTCTCTCCCCCGGACTCCGAATCAACGTAAATCTGAATGTTGGCATGACTCCATCCAGAGAGCATATTCCAACCATTGGTGACCTCCACCATTTTGATTGTGAAGCGAACGTTCCAAGAACTATGCTCAATTGTCACGTGTTCCAAATCAAAGAGCCCCTTGCCAGGGGAAAAATCCCCAGATTGGGGGTATGTGTAGTCACCGTCCCCCTTTTCGTCCCCAATAGGGTCACTCATATCCAGAACTTTCACCCACTTTTCCAAATTCGGCATCGTGATCAGAGCAGGAAGGCCCGGAGCCATCTCCCAATCCGCCCCGCCTCCTGCTGATCTGGATTCATACAGGCTGCTAACCGCCCTGATTCTGGTGAAGCCATTCGGCTCTAAACCAGCTTCACTCCAAGGTACGACTATCTCCAGTACATCCGAAGCAACAACCAATCCACTGGCTCCTTGCCCCTCAAGCTTCCATCTTTCCCCGCCTACGGATGAGAATGAGTTGTATGACATACCCCCATCTTCTCCAATATCTTCAAAGTCCAACCATAGCATCTTAGTCGTGGGCATCCCCAACGGTTCTCTACCGTAGTATGTGTGGAAATTAGCCTGAGCAACGTTATTGTCCTGAGCGTTGGGCTCCATGAAATAGATTTGGACGTGAGGCGTCCCTTCCACATTAGCCCCCAGATCCAGGAAATCATCGATGTTCTCCAAACCTAATTTGATGTGAATGCTTGCGGCATCAAAGCCGACCTCAAAGCTAGTGATGTCCATAATCCCCCCATCACTTTCAACGTCATATTCTGCAGCTCTATCCCACTCACCTGGGAACTCGTGTCCATCATAAAGGGGCTCCATAATCCCCGTCGACACTCTTTGGGGAACCTCAACATTTCTCGATAAGTCCAAGAGATCAGCAGGAAGATCCAGTCCAAGGCTGTGGTAAATCGTTCGGAGGTGGCCTCGGAAAAGCGCGTCAAATTGGGAATCATCTCCAGAGTCTTGGTCAGCCCCGTACCACCAAAACCAATCACTTCCCTGAGCTGCCATTAGTGCATGCCTAGCCTCCTCCAGCCCTGGGTTGCTTGGGTCTTCGGCCAATGCAGAAACATAAGCCTGCCTTGCTGCCACTAGCCTATGCCAACCAATCGTCTCTTCCAATTCCCCTGCCCATGTATTGAGGTCCCCCATTACCCATGAACCAGTTCCAAGGTTAGATAGTCTGGGCAAATTTTCCACTCCTTTCTCTGAAATAAACTGACCCGGAGTCATTGTTCTTATCGAGGGATGGTCTTGCAAAGCATCGAACCATAGATGAAGGAATTCCCTGCCATTGTCCGTGTTCCCAAAACCACTCATGAAAAGCCAATTTTCTCCGTCAGCAGCTACTGTCAGCAGGTGTTCCGAAGGATCCCTCCCCGAATCAATCAGATCGTCCCTCCTCTGCTCAACCTTTGAGATGAAGTCTGCAACTGCATCATTTGGATCCATGTCACCGTATTGAAAACCTATCGAGTCAGATAGGCCAGTCTCCCTGAAGACCATCACCATTTCTCCTACACCTTCTGTAGAAACTATCCACGGAGTAGCGATATCAACTGTAGATGATTGACTAGGGAATCCACCTGAAAGCTTGGTCGATTTAGCAAGGACCTGCTTGTCGCTAATCGCCCAGCTTATCCCTTCTGAAACCATTGGCCCAACTATTGTCTGGGAGACGGCTTGTTCTGAAGGCCACATTCCCGAAGGCCGAATCCCTGTGCTCTGCTCAAAAACACTCAATCCTTCTTCGATTTGCATCTCAACATCATCGATCCAGCTTGTCTTCTCTACTGGAACCCCATCATCTAATGTCCATCCTGGCATTGCCAAAAGGGGAAGGATTGGATGATATCTCGGGGTGGTAGTAAGCTCAACTTGGCTAGAGTTGGCCAAATTGGAGTAAAGTGGCATTACGTTGAGCATCTGTTCCCTTTGGTAGGTAATTACTGTATGCAAGTCTTGGACAGTGTAAGGGGCGTTTTTCTTGAAAAGATCCTGCATCTCTTCGCTCTCGGCAGGGTTCTCCAAAAGGTAATCATATTCCCCTAATACCAACGGTCCCGAATTCTGGAAGAGATGGAAAAGAACAGTCAAGTCAAGTAGTTTCTGAGGATGGAAAATTATCGATGATTTTGGTGAAGCCCCCTCACCAGCAGATGGGATGTAATCTCTGACGAAGCTCCTATCCACATTGTCTCTCGCGTCCCTCAACTCCCCGTAGGAGCTGCTAGCTGCCGACATCCATCCTTGTGTCTCGTGCCCAGGGTCAACATCGTATACCCAAGGTTGGATTCTGAAATATTCGAACATCATTACACTAAGGTTCCACTCATCGACATCGTTGGGGTAGTCAGATACGAATCCCTGCTGATCTACCGGCCAATCTGACAAGGCTAGATCTAGGTGCATGTCCATTGTTTCTGGATCGCTGTAGTCCTCCAATTGCTCAATGAGGGATGGCACTATGTTGTATGTGACATTAGTACCTGGATACTGCCCCAAAATCCCGGGGCTATCTATGTATTCGTGACTCCCATGAACTCTTACCCATGGCAATTCATAGAAATCAGTCTCTATGTTCTTGTAATAGGGTTGGTGCATATGTAGAACGATTGCTAAATTGATCGGGCCGTGTCCGGAATCGGGCGATTCAGCCTCTACATCCAAGTTTGGCGACATAGGACCTGAAATCACCATCACGGCAAAAAACATTGAAACGAAAACTCTTGAATGCGCCACAAAATCCCTTTCTTTCTGCATAGCCCCTTGGTCGTATGCTGCACTTTTGAACCCTACCAGACACCCTTCATGATTTCGCAGAGCATCGAAAAGGCGCAAGAAAACTAATTCCGAACATGTGAAAAATTCGTACTTCACCCGATGCCCGTGGGTGGAAATTCAGTCTTGGGGATTGATATCGGGGGCTCCTCAATCAAGGGGGCAATAGTGGATATCGCAACTGGACAGCTGTCTTCCAAGAGAATAAGGATAAAACACAAGAAAATGCCAGATCTGGAGACAATTGTCGAATCGATCTCGAAAATTCGCAAGAAGCTGGATTACTCAGCAGAATATTTGGGAATCGGTTTCCCAGGCGTGGTCGAAGGAAAAATAGTTGTAAACGGCCCGAACATGGGAAAAGATTTGGTTGGAGAAGGGCTTTGTAAGCGCCTAAATGGTAACGTCTCTTTGCTGAATGATGCCGACAGCGCACTTTACCACGTACTAAGGAATACGAACTGTTCAGATATGCACGATAGGATCCTTTTGGTCACAATTGGTACTTCATTGGGGACGGCGATTTCTCAAAATGGCAAACTGATTACAAATATCGAGCTAGGCCAAATATTGAATGACTCAGGGACTCCGATAGACCGATTATCAAGCGATTTAGCCAGACGCGAGCTTGAGATGAGCTTCGATGAATGGTCATCGGAACTAACTAAATCATTGAGGATGATTTCGAGAATCACCAGCCCTACAGCCATAATACTGGGTGGGGGGGTAACGGCAATTTCCCATAAATGGATGGGAATGCTAGACCTAGAGGAAGAAGTCTCCATTGTCCCCGATGGAAATGATGCAGGCATCATTGGGGCTGCTTGTTGGAATTACGACTCATATCATTAATTCTTAAACGCTCAATCAGTCAGCAATTTTTACCATTTTTATGATTTATTCTCTTTTATTTTACCTATTGAATTAATAAAGAGGGCTATGTCGCGCCGTCCATGGACAAGATGATTGTATCCATGCTTCTGAGCATACTGCTGGTCTCCACGGCCCTTGCAGGATGCACAGGCGGCGATGATGACGATGACACGACAGATGACACGACAGACACAGTGGTCGAGAAGATCATGGGATGTACCGATGCAACCGCTCTGAACTACAATGCTAGCGCAGACACCGACGATTCGAGTTGCACCTACGCCACTCCGATCAAGGTTTGGCACACCTATGCAATCGACACTACAGAGGAAGATGCCATGAACAACGTGGTCGCTGCCTTTGAAGCGGCTCACCCAGAGATAGACCTAACGGTCGAGTACAAGCCCTTCGATGATGCCAAGAGCGCATTCATCACAGCAGCACAGGCTGGCGAGGCACCTGACGTCGTTAGGATTCAGAATGACGCTCTCGGAGAGGTCGCAGCTAACAGCGTGGGAGGGGTCTCAATCCTTGAGGATCTAGCTCCCTACATGACCGCTGCAGAGTCTTCCGCATACGGTAGCTCTCTTTCAGGAGTTACAGTCAGTGGGAAGGTCCTAGGTCTGCCACAGTCTGGTGACTCCCTAGCACTCTACTACAACAAGGATGTTCTTGACGCAGCTGGCGTTGACTACACGAATATCTCTGCATGGGGGACCACCGAGTTCATCGGCGCTGCTAGCGCGGTCGCCGACCCAATGAACGATACCTGGGGAGTTTGCTTCCCCTACAAGTCTGCATACCAGTTCTGGCCATGGATGACGGGATATGGCGGGTCCATCTTTGACTCCAACGGAAACCCAACAATCAACTCCGTTGCCACGGTAACAGCAATTCAGACTATCGGAACCCTCCTAGCAGGACACCCAGATGGTGCCTACGGCCCTCTGATGAAGGTCGGTTGTGACTGGGGTAACATGGAAGACATGTTCAAGGCCAACAAGGTCGCGTTCATGATCCAAGGACCATGGGCATACGGCGGAATCAATGATGCGAATGTTAACTTCGGATTCAGCACTCTTCCAGACTCACCAGTAGCCATCCCATTCAGCCCATTCGTTGGGATGAAGGGTTGGTCTGTGTCCTCTGGATCAGCCAACAAGGAAGCAGCGGTGACGGTTGCAAAGTACTTCGCTGGATATGACAGCCAAGTAGAGTTCGCAAAGACTGCAAAGCTACTGCCAACTATGCCATCAGTCCTAGAACACCCTGACGTAGCCAACGATTCAGTTGTCGCTGGCTTCGGCGCACAGATGGCCAAGGGATTCGGAGCTCCTGCATACGCTGCAATGGGACAGGTATGGGGTCCCACTGATTCCATGCTAGCCGATGTATTCGACAGAGGAATGGACCCAGCCGCAGCAGCAATCAAGGCTCAGGCAGCCATTGAGAAGGCACTAGGCCTCAACTACACAGTTGACGCTGATGGGGACGATGACAACTATGGTACTCACGAGGGTGACTGCGATGACACTAACGCATCAATCAACCCGGGAATCACCACTGACACAGCAGGTGACGGCGTGGACACCAACTGCGACGGAGTAGATGGCATAGCTGCCGATCTCACACTAGTCGTTCACACGATGGGGGGTCACGACCAGATTCACATGAAGGGTGCCTTCGATGATAGCTGGGGAATTAACCACGCTGCCACTCTAGGGGATGACAATGAGACTTGGACAATTACCATCCAAAGACCTGCTGGAACCTACGAATGGGGAGCTATCTTCGGAGCAGGCGGATCATGGCTTCTAGATGAGGCAGGCGCCAAGTGCGGCGACTCAACCGGGGCAGATCCAAACTACACCAGCGGCAACTGCGTTGTTACTCTTGGCGAGGATGGAACCATCACTGGCCAGAACTACATCCACGTAATGATGGGGATGTAATCGGACAACCTAAGTGCTAAAAGCCCTTGAGAAAGAGGTGACAAGACAAGGAGTGAGGGCGATGGGATCGAGGATGGCGGCAATTTCCGCCACCTCTATCCTCGCTCTCCTCCTTCTAACCCAAGTTTCTGCCAGTACCCCCCCTGTCGTCAAAGATGTACAGATAGATGGCGAGGTAGGGCTCAATAATCGTGTTAGGTACGTTTTCTCCACTGTTGAGGATGCCGCTGAATACGAGATTTACTACAGCAATTCATATTTTAGCAACGTATCCTCAATCACCCCTCCAGAAACATCAGTAGCTGGTTTCCCAGATGCTTGGCTGTCTGTGTCAGACGAGCAAGGTGAAGATCCAACAGTGGAGGAGACTCTGAAGTTCATGAGGTGCTGGTGGTCCTCAGGCCCCCTGGATGAAGCGTTGTCTGACATCCCCATTAGCTCCAACTGGTCCGAGCCAACATTTTCCTCGGGCATGCCACTTATTCCAAGTCAGGCTTATTCTATTGCCTGCGATCTTCCAGGGATCAAGAGGGGCCAGGAAGTATACATCGGAGTAGTAGCGATCGGAGCCGACGAATCATCGGTTACAGAGGGACTAGTGGTCGTTTCCGCCATTACGATAGCAGAATCTGCCGTCCCCCCTAAACCAAACATGATGCCCGTATATATCGCCCTTGGAACAATAATTGGCGGTCTTTGCCTGGTCGTTGCAGTACTGTACTTCCTCTCACCTAGTCGCAGAGATCGCCAAGGATACTTACTCGTCCTCCCCTCCATAATACTCCTTGCCACACTCACATTCTATCCAGTAGGTTATGGGATATATCTCAGCTTCACAGACGAGAGCGCCTCTAACTATGGCCAAGGTGAATTTGTAGGCCTGGATAATTACGAACTTCTTTTCTCCGAAGATCGCGATTTTGATGGAGACGGCGACCCCGGATTCTGGCGCGCATTCACATTTACGCTAGTTTGGACATTTGGATGCGTAAGCATGCATATGCTACTCGGCGTTCTATTTGCATTGCTGTTGGAAAGCCGGGTAATTGGCAAGGTGGCATGGAGAACAATTCTACTGATTCCCTGGGCGGTCCCTGGATATATCTCAGTAATAATGTGGAGGGGGATGCTAAACAGATTTGGTTGGGTGAATGGGATTTTAACCACTGACATAGATTATCTGGGATGGGATTCATGGGCCAAGTTCTCTGTAATTTTCGTCAATATTTGGATGGGGTTTTCATTCATGACAATGACCGTTTCCGGTGCCTTGCAAGGAATACCAAAGGATATGTACGAAGCTGCTTCTATTGACGGAGTTAGTACATTCAGGAGATTTAGGCACCTAACCTTGCCACAATTGATGCCAGCACTGGTCCCTCTGTCACTTTTGGGCATGATCTGGACATTCAATTTGTTCCATGTAATTTTCCTAATGACCGGAGGGGGACCGGATAGGTACTATGGCGAACCGGGAGTGACTGATATCCTAGTCACATTCGTTTATGACGTTGCGTTTATCGACGGCGAATATGGACTTGCAGCAGCTTGGTCTGTGATAATTTTCCTGATGCTGATAGCTTTCAGCACAACATACCTGACCGTAACCAAGGGAGGGGAGGTGGAATCATGAGAACAGATGTTGCAAGTCTACGGTGGACGCCATTGGGGCTACAGTCAGCTAGGTGGTTTGGCTGGATAAGTCTGGTTTCGCTATTGATAATGTTCGTTATTTCTTGGATGAGAACTGATGGTTATGGCATGAATATTGCGATATTGGCCATATTTTGTAATTCTATAATCATCTACTTAGTCCCTGAGGATGCACCCGAGGATAGAAGTCGATTACGACTTTCACTTTTCATATCATGTTCCGTTATGGTGCTGTCATCCTCGCTTCTCTTCCTTTCCCACAGGGATTCTTCATCCATTGGCATTACTATTATTGACTTCTGGATTTCTTCACCAGTATTTCTGGCTTCAATCCTTTCTTTATTTTCAGGGATGAAATCATGGCGATGGTTCGTAGGTGAACATACAAAGTCTGAGGCAATTGAAGGCCTTTCCCGCTCTAGGAAATACGGGCCTAGAATATTGCAGATATCAAAACAAATCGTCCTGCTTCATTTGGGACTCTTCGCGATCTTGCCACCTCTGTGGACTTTGATGCTTTCACTCACCCCTGGAAACTCACTAGGCGGGGATTTCAAATTTTCTTCGATTACTCTAGAGCACTATGAGAAGATTATGGGGATGGACAGATTTTGGATTTGGCTTAGGAACTCAATCATTGTCTCCGTTGGAACAACAATCTTCGGTTTGTCAATCGCATTCCCAGCAGCTTATGGATTCTCGAGATATAGATTTCACGGTAGAAAATTAGGGCTTTTTGTATTTCTGATTGTTCAGATGTTCCCAGGTGCACTTATTCTGGTACCTTATTTCATCGTCATGAAAGGCTTTGGTCTGCTCAATTCATTCATTGGCCTTATGTTGGCATATTCGGTGACCGCATTGCCTCTTTGTGTTTGGCTGATGAAAGGATTCTTTGATACAATCCCCATAGAGTTGGAGGAGGCTGCCAGGGTCGATGGTTGTAGCCAACTGCAAGTTTTCATCCACATTATCTTCCCACTCTCTCTGCCTGCGGTCGCAATAACCTGCCTGTTTTCATTTTTGGCGGCTTGGAACGAGTTCCTTCTCGCACTTACCTTCCTCTCTGACTCGGATAAATACACAATGCCAGTTGGAATAGCTTCAATGGTTTCAGAAACCCAGCCTTACTGGGGGGATTTTGCTGCCGCCTCTATTCTTGTTAGCTTACCAGTAGTACTCTTATTCATTACATTTCAGCGATATCTTGTTGACGGAATGGTGGCCGGTTCGGTAAAGGGGTGAAAGCTTGGCAGACGTGATTTTCGAAAATGTTTGGAAGAAGTACGATGAAGATAGCATCGCAGTCAAGGACCTATCCATACAGGTGAATAGGGGCGAGTTTGTCGTATTGGTCGGACCATCAGGTTGCGGAAAGACCACATCCCTCAGAATGCTGGCCGGTTTGGAGGATATCACTGATGGAAATATCTCAATTGGTGGTGCGATAGTCAATGACCTGGCTCCAAAAGACAGAGGGGTTGGAATGGTTTTCCAATCGTATGCATTGTATCCACACATGAACATAAGGGACAATCTATCCTTTGGCCTTAGAATGCAGGGAATGGCAACTGAGGAAGTCTCCGATAGGGTAGTTAAGGCAGCAGATTTGCTAGGATTATCCGATTACTTGGAGAGGCTCCCCAAACATCTCTCAGGTGGCCAAAGACAGAGGGTTGCATTAGGGAGGGCATTAGTCAGGCGACCAGCTGTACTACTGATGGATGAGCCCCTTTCTAACTTGGATGCCAAGCTTCGAAACCAAATGAGGTTCGAGCTCCGAAGATTGCACGAAGAATTGGGGACTACTACGATCTACGTCACACATGATCAGATAGAGGCAATGACCCTGGCAGACAGGATTGTTGTTATGAATGAAGGCAGAATGCAACAGTTTTCAGAACCACTGGAGGCGTACCACAACCCAGCCAATACTTTTGTCGCTTCCTTCCTAGGGACTCCTCCGATGAACCTTATCTGTGGAGAAGCAATTGGTGGTATTTTCAGAACTTCGATAAACAATGGGGAAAAAGAAGGAAAAAATTTCGAGATTCCGCTTCCAGAAAAATACTCGAGTTTTTCCGGAGATTGTACGTTGGGGGTGAGACCAGAGAACGTGGCCCTTGAGATAGGAAAATCCGATGGCGAATTTTCAATCTCCGGCTCCGAGCAATTAGGATCAGAGACAATAGTCCATCTCCAACTTGGCGATATAACGATAGCAGCAGTATGGCATCGGCCCGGCCCGGATGAAAATTGGAGAATCACCTCCAGAGAGGAAAGCGTTGACATAATTATTGAAGACAAAGACATCCGCTTGTTCGATAACAATGGCGATGCCATTAATAATGCATAATCTTGGCTCAGAATGTGT
>CEPK01104849.1_pt1 | contig 24231 bp, 23 predicted proteins | sample 356231 | NCBI WGS metagenome assembly CEPK01 (sample SAMEA2620259, study PRJEB7988) | marine metagenome | biome: marine biome (ENVO:00000447); feature: deep chlorophyll maximum layer (ENVO:xxxxxxxx); material: "saline water (ENVO:00002010), including plankton (ENVO:xxxxxxxx)" | depth 80 m
AAAGTAGCCGCCGCTTCCTTAACCGGCTTAACTGACGGGCTAACGTAGCGCCGCCACTCCGCAGTCGCACATATAGCGCCCAGACAACACATTCACCGCTGATTCGAAGTGACATTGCCTGAGGTACTACGCGAATTTGCGGAGTACGCTGTATACGGGACTGCGTGGCAGAAGTATATTTTTGCGAAGAGGCGAAGAGGATGAGACAGGAAAGTGACGTTCTGAAAGATATCACACGGCCGCACATCGAAGCGTATGACAAGTTTATACAGCATGGTTTACGGGAAATCGCCAGAAACATTGATCCATTGACTGTACCTTTGGGCGCCAACAGATACTTGACTTTCTCTCTGGAGGAAGTAAGGGCTGGTCAAACTGCGCTGTCTGGCCCTGCAGCGTCTGTAAGTCCGAAGATGTGCCGCGATGGTCGAAAAACATACTCGACACCACTAGCAATTTCGATCTCTTGGTCATTAAATAATGGCGCGCGTACAATAACTCCGATGTTCGACTTGTGCGACATACCTGTCATGGTTGGATCGTGCTTGTGCAAACTTGGACGAGCTGATACAAATGAACTTGTAACTTATGGGGAAGAGGCAAATGAACTTGGAGGATACTTTATTGTCGGAGGCATCGAGCGAGTGGTTCGCCTCCTGATCCAACAGCGACGACATTACGTTATGGGACTGGTTCGTAGTTCGTTCAGAAGCAGAGGTTCCCTTTTCAGCAAGTATGCCACTGCGGTCCGGTGTGTCGACAAATGTGAGCGCTCTAGTACAGTTAAGCTTCACTACCTTTTGGATGGGTCTATAAATGTGGGTCTCGCAATGTCTCGGAAAGAAATATTTCTTCCCGTTGCTCTTGTAATACGTGCGTTAACCGATATATCTGAACGTGAAGTGCATGAACTTGTCCTTCAGGGAGTACTTGCAGGAGGTAAGGTGGAAGCAGGTTATGCTCAAGAGACGCTAGAAAATATATTTGACACCACTTCACAACATGCGGTTCGAACGCGTATTGAAGCTGTCGAGCACATTGGTTCGCTATTTCGAACTACTTACGAGGGAGTGACTCCAGACACTTTTAGTACTGGAGAGCACATGCTGCGCAGTTGTCTGTTTATACACTTGAAGACAAATGGTTCGAAATTAGACCTGCTTATTTTTATGCTCAATAAGCTGCTTTCTTTAGTATCTGGTTCGTGTAAAGAAGACGATCCTGACTCCTTGGTGCACCAGGAAGTTCTTCTTCCAGGCTTTCTTCTGCAAACCATGTTACATGAAAAGCTATATGAGGGTATGTTGCGTGTGAAGTCGGATCTTGAAAATATGGCGAAACTACATTCAATTGATTCAATTGATTCGATGAAGCATTTGTTCGTATCGGCTATGAAACGAGTAGATATCGGTAAGCAGCTGGAATATTTTCTAGCTACTGGAAATTTAGTGAGCAAATCAGGACTTGGTCTCAGTCAAACCAGTGGCTTCACGATTGTCGCTGAAAAGCTCAATTATTTACGTTATATCTCGCATTTTCAATCAGTCCATCGCGGTGCATACTTCGCGGAATTAAGGACAACGACAGTTAGGAAGCTGTTACCCGAGACTTGGGGATTTATTTGCCCTGTACATACTCCCGACGGGTCTCCATGTGGACTATTGACGCACATAAGTGCATCAACTAAGATAGCGATAGGCGACAACAGCATTAATTCTGTTGTGCTGACAGCTCTCATAACGGACGCCATATCAACATGTAGTCCATTGTTTGTACTCAATGACTCTGTGAACCAACAAGTTATACCTGTGCTACTCGATGGGTTCATTATAGGTTACATACCGACAAAGAAATTGTGGAAAGTCGCTTCTACGTTGCGAAATTTGAAGGTTTCTTCAACATCAGCCATACCTAGCGACGTTGAGATCGCCGTCTTGCCAGATTCTGAAGTTTCCACGGCGTATCCGTGTTTAGTTCTTTTCACTGGAAGCTCAAGACTGCTCAGACCTGTGCAAAATTTGAATACGGGTAGTTTGGAACTTATAGGGACGATGGAACAAAATAGTATCCGCATTGGCCTGTGCGGAGACATTGTTTGCAGACATGATGCGTATTCACACTGCGAAATTTCACCAGGCCAGATGTTGAGTATTGTTGCAAGCTTGACTCCCTGGTCGGACTTCAATCAGAGCCCTAGAAATATGTATCAGTGTCAGATGGCGAAGCAAACCATGGGCGTTCCACTGCACTCCTTCATATTCAGATCTGATGCGAAGCTGTATCGTTTGCACAGTCCACAGCGACCTATAGCACTTACTTCTGCATACGATAAGTTTGCTGTTGACAGCTATCCACTCGGCACTAATTCCGTGGTTGCAGTTTTGTCTCACACAGGATACGACATGGAAGACGCTATGATTGTTAATAAGGCTGCGGTTGAACGCGGCTTTGCGCACGCTTCATTGTATAAAACAGAACCATTAGTTTTGCGAACAAATGAACGCTTTCAGGGCAATACCAATGTCAAATGTGGATCGAATACATCTGTACACAGTGATGGCTTACCTCACGTGGGTCAGAGGCTTAAGGCTTCTTCCATAATGTGTAGGTCATTTGATACCATATCGAATAGCTACAGAGAAGTCAAGCAAAAGGGCACTGATGATAGCTACGTCGATAAGATCAAAAGAGTCAGCACAAAGAAGAGAGGTATTGATGCAGAAGAAGCGAACGTTACCCTCAGATTCAATCGAAATCCAATTATTGGAGATAAATTTAGCAGCCGGCATGGACAAAAAGGTGTTTTGAGTTTTCTGTGGCCTGATGAAAGTTTGCCTTACATTGAGAGAACGGGTATTAGACCTGATATCCTTATAAATCCTCATGCATTTCCGTCTCGGATGACAATTGGTATGCTCGTAGAAAGTCTAGCGTCAAAAGGTGGAGCGCTGTTGGGCAAATCAGTTGACGCATCTGCTTTCTGTAATAGGAAGTGGAGCCCGATTGACACAAACGGAGCTTTACTCAGTGCGATCGGATACAATCGTACTGGTTCAGAAACCATGATAAACGGCCACACTGGCGAGATATTCAACGTAGATATTTATATAGGTTTGGTTTACTATCAACGCCTAAGACACATGGTCAACGACAAGTTTCAGGTACGATCAACTGGGCCAGTCAATCCAGTTACGAAACAACCTATCAAAGGTCGCAAAGCCGGTGGAGGTGTACGTTTTGGTGAGATGGAGCGTGATTCTCTTCTTGCTCATGGAGCCGCGTATCTTCTGCGTGATCGACTTCATTTGTCTTCTGACGCACATGTATCAAGTGTATGCACAACGTGTGGAAGCCTGATATCAACTTTCTCAAGAGCTCTTGCAACAGGTATGCAAGCAGTTGCACCGAATACCATTCAGTGTCAAGTTTGTAAAACCAACGGTTGTATTGAAACTGTTGCATTGCCCTTTGTTTTCAAGTATTTAGCCGTTGAATTAGCAGCAATGAACATTCAACTGAAAGTGTCGCTGACTTGAGGCTTGTTCACACACGATGTTTCATAGTTGAAACTTGCTATCAATGAGTGTTGTATTCAATAGTTCTTTCAATTTTAGCCATGAATTCCACTGGTATCCTTGCCTCCAGAATATCCCCGGCTTCAACGTAAATTGTATCATTTTTTCGTTCTAACATATTCAGCAAAGCCTGCAGGTGAGGTCTTTCAGAGTGAGAGCATACAGTAATGGCTATACCAGTGGCACCTGCACGAGCGGTACGTCCCACACGATGCACATACGTTTCAAAGTGATCAGGTACATCGTAGCAAACTACTAGCTTAACGTCAGGCAAATCTAACCCACGTGCAGCTGCATCAGAAGCAACCATGACTCTTGAACATTTCGTTGAGAAGACTTCGATTGCACACATTTGTTGAAGCTTTGGCAGTGAACCGCAATATTTCACTGGAAATGAATCTGAATGATACTTCTTTAACCATCGCCACACCTCAGTGCAATTTGAAACTGAAGATGTGATTATCAAAACTGATACGCCACCAAAAAGAGATAGTAATTTTCTTAGAACTTCGAGCTTTTGTGTGTATTTAGAAAGAAGCACGATTTCTGTAAGACCTGTTGCTAAACACAACTTAGAATTTGACCCATTCTCGAGTACGTTTCGGACCGCTAAAGTCTGAATAGATCTGATAGTACTTCCATTATGGCATAGAGTAGCAGATGCTAAAATGGTGTGCATCCGCCTGCACACTCGTTTACCCACGGGTGCTTGTGCCGATTCGTACGTCGAAAGAATAATGCTGTTCAGAACTGACAACGAACCTTGATGCATCTGGTACATCAACTTATCTGCTTCATCTATGATACAGGTTTGAAGTGTGTTCTGGCGGTAAAAACTGACAAAATGCTGCAGTTCAGTTGGCGTCAAAATGAGAATATCCTTCTGCTCGGAGTCGTATTCAAGATGGTATTCACACGGTTGCGTTGCTACAAATCTCTGTTTTCTTCGAAATCGGCCGAAGTTCGAGTATTTCTTTCGAGTGGCCAGTCGGTTTACCACTACGGTCGCTCCTACGGCCTCGGCAAAAGGGTGAAACACTCTTGCCACCTGTCTAGCGAGATCAAGAGTGGGAACGACAACGAGGATTCTTCCATCTTTGTCAACGCATTTCCTCAAAGCATCAAGCGTTGGGAGCACGTACGCTAAAGTCTTGCCTCTGCCAGTACTTGCAATTATCTGGTGGTCTCTTTCCACTGGTCCACCCCGAATGTGTCGCCACGCGGAAACCTGAATAGGCATCGGTTGTGAACACCGCAAACGCTGTAAGCGTTCCAATAGTCGTGGGTCGACATCATGCCACGATAAAGGGGTTCTATACATTTACACTGTTGGTTTGTGTCGCTCGTGTCCTCGGGCAAAAGTGTCTGGCGCCGTCGGTTGTGAGCATAGATATATTCACATTGCTACGAACTCGTCAGTGCACCATTAGTCCAACGGTTAGGATATGAGCCTTCCAAGCTCGAGACCCGGGTTCGACTCCCGGATGGTGCATTTAGTGACGTAGCCCACTGTACCTTGGTACCTTGGATTTTTTTAGCTAAAACGATTGTACATAGCACCAGGCACGTCTCAGTCTCAGCAGGTCGCAAGGACTCACAAGTGTTGGATCTGGCGATCTGTAAACAATTTTGTTTACAACGCTGTGCACATCGCGCCTTCCTTCATAGTTCTGTCGCCTGAGTCGCAATGTCGCGACCTGCTGTTCTTCGTTTTCTATTGTGCACGCTAGGTAGATGTTTCCAACCGGGTTTGTAGACAGAACACAAAAAGAAAATAAATTGACGTTACGCCTTTACAGGTGCCTTTCGGAAGTGCCGAACGCTTCTGTACGCTGTACATCTTTCAAACAGCTGCACGTGTCTGTTTTAAATAGTCCACAGGCTGTCTTTGTTGAAGGTGGAAAACATTCACACCACGTTGTCGTCCGAAAATATTTAAGACCTTTTGTTTGGAATCACGTACGTATTTGATGTTAGTTCATCAGTCGCTGAAATTACAGCGTCAAATAAAGGTTCTGGAAGTTGCAATACCAGTCGCTATGCCAGGTCTGAGCCGAATGCTTACTTTCTACAATCACTTTTTCCCAATTGTTGCGGGTTATTTGAAAACAAAGTACATGTATCGTGGTGACTTCATACTCCTAGATTCTGTTTCACGATTTCATACGCAGAGTTATTCCGTTATTAGGAGGAGATAAGTCTAAAACTGAGGTACGGCGAACAGTTCTTTATGCATCTTATTTTCAAGTCTCGAAATAAGTTAATCTGGGAGGCACGGCACGAGTGGGGTGCAAGTAAATCAGTGAAAATGTTGCGCGAGCTTTCTGGTTTCTATCTCAAGGTTGAGCGAACTATTTTCGACATTTTTGCGACTGAAATTTTAGAAAGGTTGCCCAAGTGTTTGCAACGAAACACGACTTTTTACCTAAACAATACATCCAACAATTAGCGTTTGTTTTCGAGAACTGTGAGCCCATGTCGATTTTGGAAGTTCGAGACATAATCCAAAATGACCTACCATCGGCAATGATCGACGTTTTCGTAAATGTTGAAGAGAATCCCATCGCTTGTGCCACTATCGCACAAGTCCATCGAGCTTCAATTTCTGGTACAGCCCAGTCTGTTGCTTTAAAAGTCAAGAACATAAAGAGTCAAAACGTAATGAAATCAGATCTGGCAAATATGCTTTGGGTCTCAAAAATAATGGATGTATTGAAGATTCAGCTACCATTTGACCATACCAGTGTTCTTTTAGAGTACAAATCTGAGGTATGTTTACCTAAAACAAAAGTTTCTCTTTGACGACAGCCCGCTACAGGTACCAAAGGAGTTCGACTTCTTGAGAGAATGCAGCATGATGGACCTTATAGGACGCTCTATACGTGCGAAGTTTGTAGATGTTTATGTTCCTAATCCTCTGCCAGTAGCGTGCTCAGATAACGTCATCACAATGACTTTCATGAACGGGTTTAGTCTAGCGACATTTCTTTCTGATCACTCTTCATTGGCGATAGACGGCACAAGTTTGTTGCACTTTGCAAACAAATTGGTGGAAGTCTACGCTTATCAAATTTTTGAGCTTGGAATATTCCACAGCGATCCTCACCCGGGTAACATTTTGATAAGTTCAACGGGAGCTCTCACGTTATTGGATTTTGGTCAAGTGAAGGTGCTAAGTTCTCGGACTCGCGAAAATCTAGCTCGACTGGTTGTTGCACTTGACCAGAATTCACCGCTATCAGGACAATTATTGGATAACATGGGTGTTAAAGTACAAAATGCTACTGCTTCAATGAAGACAGCGATCGCTTACGTTTTGTTTGATACTCGTATGGATATAGCTGAAGCTAAGATGAACCCATTTGACAGCGATTTACCACCCGAAATTCGGCAAATCAAGCTTTCCAGAATTCCCAGAGAGACCTTCATGCTTATAAGAGTGATTGCCTTGTTGCGAGGTATTCTTTCAGCTTTGAAACTGGATGTTCACGCTCGATCAATTTGGTCCACGTATGCTACGAAGTTTCTCCAGGGGCAAGACCTAAAGAATATTCGTTCTAAAACCCCTCGCACGGAAAGGAAAAAGGACACGCAACAAGTGAAGGAAATGGCGCAGTGGTTAGCTTCAAATGGGTTACCTGCTAGTAGAGAACATCTCACACCATTGGTTCTTGCAGGAGTTTGGAATATTGAGGATCTGTCAACTTTACTTCGTTCAGATGAGAAAGAAAGTATCAATAGTGCACTCAAATATTACAAGCCTGCGGAACGTTTCGCGCTGCGAAGCATCTTTGGTGATATGAATCACAACTTCTCCTAGTATCTTAGCTGTAGTGGGCTGAAATACAACGCTACTGCAACATTATATTCTACTAATCGGTTGCATTCCTATTATGCTAAAACATTTTGCCAGGATATTTGATGTGAGTACACACGTGGTTAAGCGAGCTTGTTCTTCCTGAACGCCAAAGACTTTGCACTCAGAGTAGAAATTGTTGAACAGCACACATAACGTATAAGTGTATTCACACATCTTTGATGGCATCAATTCAGCAAGTGTGGTATCCACAGCATCTTCAAACCTGAGAAGCTGCAATAGCAACGCCCGTTCCTGCAAGGCAGAGCAAATTGGCGACGCAAGTTCACTAGAGCACTGCCCCGTTTGCAAGCCAGCACGCTCAAGGATAGAGTGAACTCTCGCATATGTGTACTGAAGATACACAGCTGTGTTCCCTTTCAAATCTAGCATCCTTTCGAATGAAAACATGTAGTTTGTTGCAATGTTATTGCGAAGATCTGCATATTTTACCGCACCTATTCCCAGTTTGCCAGCAGACTCAAGGAGTATTTCTTCACTTGAATCAGCACCACGAGCTTGAAACTGATCAAAACATTGTTTCTTTGCCTCTGCAAGTAGATCTTTTAGTTTCACTGTTTCTCCTGAGCGGGTTCGAAGTCTTTTTCCATCCTCGCCCGTTACCAGGCCGAACCCCACATGGTCCACCACGGTGACTTTCCTTCCATCTAACCAACCTGCACGTCTACCTGCATCGAATACTGCACTGAAGTGCTGACTTTGACTCACGTCTGTCACGTATATGATCCAATCCGCTTGCTCAATTTGAGTCCTGTAGTATAAAGCGGCCAGATCGGTTGAGGCATAATTAAAGCCACCATCGCTTTTCCGACAAATTAGTGGCACCTCTGAATCGTGACTGAAAATACAAAGTGCACCCTCATCCGTAACCGCAATTTCTTTGTCTACGAGATGTTGAAGAACCTCTGGTATCAATTTGTTGTAGAAACTTTCGCCGCGCTCTTCTATCTGTATATCAAGCTCTGCATAAACTTCTTCAAACTCTTTCCTGCTCGCCTGACAAATCTGCTTCCATATGTTGTACGTTTCTTCATCGTACGCCTGAAGCTGAGTAACCACTATTTGCGCGCGTCTTTTAAAATCATCATCCGTGTCAAATTTTACTTTCGCATTTTTGTAGAACATCTGAAGATCGGAAATATTCTCTGTAAAAGAACTTGCATTTTCACGCATGTATGCGATGAGCATGCCGAATTGGGTACCCCAATCGCCAACATGGTTGAGCCTAGAAACGTTAAATCCGCGATATTCTAAAGCCCGACATAGTGAATCACCGATTATCGTGCTACGCAAGTGACCTACGTGCATTTCCTTCGCTATGTTTGGAGACGAGAAGTCAACAATAACATGTCTACCAAATGTTTGCTTTGAGGAGGAGTCAATATTTTGTGCTAACTTGAGAGCTTGTTCCGAGATAAATGTATCGGAAATGTGGAAATTTATAAACCCTGGCCCAGCTACTTCAATCTTGTCAAACATATCTCCGCACTCTAACATATTCGATATCACGACCGCCAAGTCGCGAGAACTTTTGAACTCGTGAGTGTCAGTCAACTTCGCAAATAACTGCATACAGCCGCTATATTGGTAGTCACCAAATAAAGGCTTTGATGTTTCCGCTATAGAAACGTCGGTCAAAAGCTCAGGGTTGACTTTTTCAATGCCAGCAGAGACAACATGGGCAATTTGATGTTTTAACGTAGGCTGGTCAGACACTCCACAAGTCTCCTTTAAAACTTCATAGTTGGATTTATCACCGCTTGGCGATGTTCTACCTGAATGTGATGCCGAAAGTGCTTTCAAGGAGCGCCGGAGAGGTCGAACAATGCGGGCTCGTTGACCCAGACGTCGTTTGGTCGTGTTGAACGCGTTCAGAACCCCGGGCCTTAAAGCGCTCAAAGTGCGTAACATGGCTAGTATCCGGCAGGGTGGCGAGTAGAACCTTCAAGAAGTGTACAGAAGTTCACAGAAAGCACGTAAATAGCTGACGTCACCTCGCAGGATACCGAGAGTCTTGAGTGGGCGCAGTATGTGACTACGCATACGCACTGAACGTTAGGAGCCCCTGGCAGGGTTTAGGTTTGCACGTGTTGGTCATTCCATACTACATGAGGGGTATTTTTCAGACACACTGTTTGCTTATGCAAAAAATGAGGGATTTAGACGAAAAATATCGCTTATCGAGGTGTATGTACATACAAGCCGTATGTCTCGTACTACAGTTAAAACGAGATTTTCTTAAATCGATAATTTTCGACTCTATCCCCATTAACCTGAGACCATCGCTATCGAAAGCAAAAGCAAAAGGACGTTGTGGCGTCACCGCGGATCGAACGCGGGACCTTTAGATCTTCAGTCTAACGCTCTCCCAACTGAGCTATGACACCGACTGATCCCAGGCCTTACCCAGGTACAAGGTCACCGCTATCCTCGAATGTTTCGAGGCGCGCTTCGATACGTCTAGCGTGAGGGCAAACAAATAAGTATGAGTCACATTTACCTTACACAGAACTACGAGACGACGTTCTGAACGTTCGCCGAGTTGCTACTCAATAGCCGCCAGTAAATGAAAGCTCTATCTCGAACATCTGGGTTTTCGCATGAAGACGCTTTGCGAAGTACATGCTGTGCGTTGTGCTGAGATCGAGAGTCTTTCAGTTGGATGAATGCTTTCACCGAGGTTGTCAAGAGTTGTAACTGGACAGTTTCCGGCTCATCGGTGAACATCTCGCAGAAAGTTTCTATCAATAAAGAAGCGTTTTCAATCCGAGCAGCGTATTCCCCAACTATCCATATGAGCGCTGCCTTCGCTTCAGGCTGATCTAAGGAGGTAAGCCCCTCACAGAGAGTTGGTAACGTATACTCAAAGTGGTTCGGGTATGCTCTAAAGATATCCTTCATGACGATGATTGCTTCTTGGACGACGTAGTTGATTTGACTTTCGATAAGTTGAAGTAGTATGGTGACCGAGTCGCGTGCAACGTCTCTGAATTGGATTGCACATGTGCCTATCGCTTGAATGGCTTGTCGAACAAACTCAAGGTCGACCTCCGCGGAATACTCCTTCAATTCGCTCAAAACCTGACTTACGGTCTCATCTGATACTAGTCGCATCAATATCTTTAGTTTTTCATGTTTTATATAGTAAGGATCGTTGTACTTGCAGAAGAAAATCTATGAGTAGTTCAAAGAAATGAGCTTTCCAAAATTGTCTATGTATTACCTCAAGATTCCTTTGAAGTTCGCATTTATACACCGACAAATTCGAATATACCGTGTGAAGAGTGATATATTGGATTTCCAATTCACTTCCCAAAAGAGTAACCATAGAAGATGCTATTTGCAACCTGATCGTTTGTTGCAGAGAACTTGAGACGAACTATTGAATGTCAGATACTTGTTCATTCAACGACAGTGGAACACAACACCTGTGATTGTCTTGCTAAAACATTCATACTTGCTAGAACCACGGCACCGTTCGAGTGCTGTAGATGTGCACTCACTCGCTGAATGATAGTGACAGCCTCGTCATTACTGGAAGCTGTGTATTCCTCCAGCGCACTCAATATGTAGACTTGTCCCCACCTACATGACAGCTATAGAAAAGATGCTTGCATAAGATAACATCGCTTACTCTGTGCACTCCGTTAGCATTTCAGTCAATCTTTGGGCCAGTCTTGCATCGACGGTGAGGATCTGTTTTGAGGTCGCTTTTGAAATTTCATAAAGGGCTGCCATGGCATTGGACAGCACAGTTGCATTATTTTCATTATAGATGACTTCTTTTAAGATCTCAATAAACCCGCTTTGAGAAAACGTTAGGCTCAATAACCGCATCACTTTCGCACTCTCCACTTACCGACTCTCCACAAGCTCCTGATCAAGCCCATACAGCTTTGCAACACAAATGACCGCACTCTTCCTCACATATGGATCCGTGTCCTACAGAACATAAATGGCAAGAACATTACGGATAGGTCATGAAGGTATACCGTGAGTGCCACATGCAAAGGATCACACAAATATTCTGTGATACGGTGTACACGTATACAGCCCATCGTTCGCACCGCGAGTGCACGAACAAGAGGGTTGGGATCTTGGGCATCCTGCAAAACTGTTAATTTATATGTGAGGAAAGTGGGATGATAGCACCTTGATGAAGGTGTTTACAGCCAATATTGTGAGCTCGGGTTTCGATTTCGCATAGTTGATCAAGTACAGGTAGATGAGCTTCTTCAGTTCAAGATTGGTGGTCTGCATACACTGCAAGACATCCGGGAAAAGGCCAGACACATCTTTCCCTACTGTCATTGCCGCGATCACTGTATTCGCGGTCGGATCAGTAACAATAATCAGAAGCATTCGTATACCTTTTTTGATTGCTTCCTTTTGAATAGCCAGGTCGGTACTTCTCAGTTCAGCCCGCCACTCTGCAATTTCACCTGTTGTGGCGTAGGTAACGTACAGCTCAAGTCCTCGAAAGTTGAATTGTACCTCGTCGTTGTGATTGGAAGAAGCGCGCATCATTCGACATAGCAGTCCCAAGCGCGCAAGCGGTTGACGGTCGCAACGCACCGCTCGACGTTCACACGACGCGACTTTTCTTTGCTAAAATATTTCTTTCTATCCATCAGGGACTGATGCCGTATGTTAGTTAAAATTAGCCTTATAGACCCATTGCAATAAGGAATCTTACTGTTCGGCATAGTCACACTCGTGGCATATATCATTTACGGGGCTGAAATTTAGCGAAATTCGAGTGTGCCCCGCCAGAGCCCAACCCACGAGACGTCTGAGACGTCTGAGACTGAGACGTCTCAGAAGTCTGAGACGTCTTGCACGTTTGTTCCGGGTCAAAATTACTAACACGAACACTCAGAGGCGAAAAGCAGGGCGCGACGAGCTCTCTTCCTGCGACGAGGCCAGTGAGTATCTCGAGACTAACGTACACAGGGCGTTTTGCGATGTGTGATAACGTGTCGAACCTAACGACACGGTTTAAAACCACTGGTCATATTCTCCGACATGGTGCGCAAAGATGCCGAAATGTACCCCACAGACACCCCATGAGTCACCGTATCAGAACGCTCACGGTCAATTCAATACCAGAGTTCGCAAATCAACAAAGTATATTGGCTTTATCACTACTGAGTGCTTTTGCTACAGTTCCCGTCTTGCAAGAAAGGAAGAAAGGTAAACCTCTCACGAGGCAGGGCATGCCAGAGCAAGATGTCAACAGTGCACAACAATTGACTCGGAATGTCGTTCCCTCGATCGAATGGGGGGGGTGCGATGCTGATGGTCCACGAGATGAGATGGAAGATGCTTGGTGTGTGCGCACTGTGAACTCCCTCAGTGGAAGGATCCTTTATGTTGGTATGTTCGATGGACACGGCGGTGCAGCAAGCTCGTTTTTCTTGAAGAATAATATGTTGAAGTTTACAGATGACGTCGGGATCAAGATGTGCTCGAGAGCTGTGAAAGGCGATGTCTCTCATGAATCCATAGCAGATGAGACGAACCCCCTTTCACTTGCTTTTGAACGTGCAGATAGTGCCCTGCTGGACCACCTTGGCTCTCTCGGTGATCCAGAGTGCTGGAGTGGAAGTACCGCCACTGTGTGTTTTGTCAGTAAAAGGTATATTTTAGTTGCAAATGTTGGAGATAGTCGTGCAGTGTTAGGACGGAACAATCGCGCGATTCAACTGAGTAGTGACCACCGTCCGATAGGCTCCTCGAAGTCAGGTCGAAATGAAATTTCTCGAGTTATCGCGAGCGGCGGTTGGATATCACAGATGCGTGTTTGCGGCATCTTGGGGGTCACCAGAGCCTTTGGTGACTACGAATTCAAGGGCGGAAGGGAAGAATTACTCCAAGAGCTTGAGGCAACTGGTGTACGCTGTCAAGGTGACTTGAAACGACCACCTGTGATCGCTATACCAGATGTAAGAGTGTTTGAGCGCTCAATTGATGACGACTTTTGTGTCATCGCTACTGATGGACTTTGGGATGTGATAAATACTGCACAAGCTATCACTTTTGTTAGAATGATGGTGGTGAAAAATGGTGTTCAAGACATGACTGCCGTCGCGCAGGCTCTTGTTCAGCGAGCAATAGAGGCCCGCACGCAAGATAATGTCTCTTGCGTCGTATTGGATCTTCGCGCGAATAGAAACTAGCTACAATTGATTGGAACAGTGTAATGGGTTCACCAGATAGTTCATATTTGTTCCCTTTCAAGTGTCACCGTTGACAGGTGTATTTTCTCACGTGAAACCCGTCAAAATCGTGTGAATAAAGTATGGGAAATCAAGCTGACTTGCGTATGCTTGAACTGAAAAGATTCTTGAGCATTTGCGGGAATCTGACTACGATCAGGCGCAAAAATGGTATGAACAGGCTGAGGAGTGCAGAAATTGGTATACACACTGGACCAACACAGACCTCGTACAAACGGTGTCAGTTTAAACTGGATTGGATAACAGCATCGTTTACCATAAATTGTCTAGTTAACTAGTTACACCCTATGAGTTCACTCTGGGAATAGGGTATGTTTAAATGTTCCCGCGCGCCGCATGCTTCCCTAACAGTGGGCGTGGCTAAATCTGAAATCTCAGCCCGAGGTAACTTTCGCTATGCGTTGTGTATGTCCTCACATTTCGTATATTCAACGCTTCAACTAAAACAAATAGCCGATCGTAATCCTTATGTGTCCCCAATAAAACAAAAACATGCGGATACTGTAAACTTATAGGCTAACTTTTACTTAACTACGACGTTTGCCCGCATCGGACGGCGACCCGCGGAGCGTTACTTGTTATATTGTAGGTATGCCATATGAGATATACATTTTTAGTATCTAGATTATGTTCATAAACCATCCCATACTAAATGCGATCCATACATATGAACAAGTTCGGCCGGAGAGCAAACCTTGCGCGAACCCGCACCGACGTTGGGACTGGACGCCGGCCTTGCGGCACTCGCGAGCGTCTTCACGCAAGGAAAATGCGGCGATCATTTGGCGTATTTGCAACGAAACTTGAGAGTGTGTTTACATCAAATCGTCTGCCCCAGCTCCGACACGGGCCAAGTACCAATGCCGTTCAAGCCACTCTATCCCGCGGGTTCGCATCAAACCCCTCGGCGGGCTCGGTTACGCAGGTCATCGGTGCCGTGGTTGACGTACAATTCGAAGGGGAATTGCCTCCAATTTTGAGTGCACTAGAAGTCCAGGGTCATGAAATCAGACTCGTACTCGAAGTCGCGCAGCATCTTGGTGAAAACACTGTCCGGACGATCGCTATGGACACTACTGAAGGTCTCGTGCGCGGTCAGCCGGTGCTCAACATGGGCTCACCGATTCAGGTACGATTTCGCTCGGATGAAAAGTAGAGGGGAAATTCGTCTCAGTGATTTCGATCATGTGTTCTTTACTGACGATTTGGATTCCAAAACATTAGATCCCAGTTGGCCGCTCCACCTTGGGGCGCATCATGAATGTGATTGGTGAACCCATTGATGAATGTGGCCCAATAGGTAAGTCTCATCCTTTTGCATCGATCGAATCCTCGACGTGCAATTTGCACTCACCTTCGGTATATGTGTGTACTCTACTGATATATTTATCGATACAGCCTCGGATTCTACTCTTGCGATCCATCGGGAAGCACCGCCTTTCGTTGATCAGAGCACCGAAATGGAAATGCTCGTGACTGGTATCAAGGTAGGATGAATTTTCGAATTTTCGCATACCTGGATCGTCTCATGTTTCACAAATAGGTTGTTGATCTCCTCGCTCCTTACCAAAAAGGAGGGAAGATTGGACTGTTTGGTGGCGCTGGTGTTGGTAAAACAGTTTTTATTATGGAACTAATCAACAACATCGCAAAGGGACACGGTGAGTTTGGATGCTTAACACTAAACTGGATTCTTTTGACCCTATGTTGCAGGTGGTTTTTCTGTCTTTGCTGGAGTTGGTGAAAGAACTCGTGAGGGGAACGATCTCTACCATGAAATGATCGAAGGTGGTGTAATCAAGCTTGGCGAACAAGCAAAGGACTCGAAGTGTACTTTAGTTTACGGGCAAATGAATGAGCCTCCAGGTGCAAGAGCTCGAGTCGGATTGACCGGACTCACCGTTGCTGAATACTTCCGTGACTTCGAGGGACAGGATGTTCTCTTTTTCGTGGACAACATCTTCCGTTTCACGCAAGCGAACTCAGAAGTCTCAGCACTTCTTGGACGCATCCCATCTGCTGTCGGCTACCAGCCAACTCTTGCCACTGACTTGGGTGGTCTCCAAGAGCGCATTACAACTACCACGAAGGGATCGATTACGTCAGTTCAGGCAATTTATGTGCCAGCTGACGATCTCACCGATCCTGCGCCTGCAACAACATTTGCTCACCTTGATGCCACGACCGTTCTGTCCCGGTCAATAGCTGAGATCGGAATCTATCCGGCTGTTGATCCGTTGGATTCTACCTCACGTATGTTGTCTCCGCTTGCGCTTGGTGAAGAACACTACACAACCGCTCGCGGTGTTCAAAAAATTTTGCAGGATTACAAGAACCTTCAAGACATAATCGCGATTCTCGGCATGGACGAACTCTCAGAGGATGACAAACTAACTGTTTCACGTGCCCGCAAAGTTCAGCGCTTCCTGTCTCAACCTTTCCATGTCGCTGAAGTTTTTACCGGAAGTCCAGGCAAGTATGTTGATTTAAAAGACACGATCTCTGGTTTCAAGGGTTTGATCAATGGAAATTATGATGACCTCCCAGAGATGGCTTTCTACATGGTCGGTGACATGAACGAGGCTGTTACCAAAGCTGACGAACTTGCCAAACAAGTTGCCTAAGGCGAACTTCCAAGACAATATAATGATACTTACGACGTCTAATGTATTCGCTAACAATCAAACACTATCATCATTCTACTTATACGCAGGAGACAAGTCTCCATCTTTTTAACCGGTTGTGCCGCACCTTCTAACTCCTGCGCAGTATGACGGAGCCCCCCAACTTTAGTAAATGCGGCATATACTTTACACTCTTCGATGTGCTTCGTCTTCAAGTTAACAAACGTCTCTGATAGTTCTCGTTTCATCTTTGAGATAACCGATGGTAAATGAACTTTCCAAAGGTAGTTCGTTCGAGAAGGTGCATGATCAGTTGTTCGAGCAACCTCCTGCATGCGAACATACTCGTGCTTCAAAAGCTTGCCTAAAATTTCGCGGCAATCCTTCAGTGGGATCATCGCTAGCTCTGAGATTTGTTTTTGTTCCAATTGAGGTGTTTTGAGGAGAAGGCGGAATAAACGACACGCAATATCCCCAAACCGATGTTTGACTGTGGTCTGAGCTAAGTGGGAAAGGGCTGTATGAAGTGCGTGTTCAGGATTTAATCTAACCCACTCCTCGTCAGAGACATCATGAAGATGACTCACTGAAAGATAAGCACAACGTTGTAAAAGCCTCACTGAATCCATCACCTGCTTCGCCGTTAATTTCGATGTACACTCACAGTGTGAAGTAAGAGCAGAAAAAGTGACACATCGATTGAGCGTGTCAGAACTCTTCGTATTGATGTATGACAGGATTTGGGCATGTGGATCATCGAGAGCCGATGTAACGGCATGTACAGATTCATACTCGCGCATTTTTTTATTTATACCATCTGAATTAAGCGATATGAAAGCATGGTTGAAGGTTTCTTCCAGCTGTGCTGTACTACATACTTCTTCAGGAATGGCAGAGCAGTTACCTAACAGTTTCGTTTCATTACGAACAGGGAGCTCGATGATACCGCAGGTATATAATGTTACTAATGTTTTCCTCAACTGCTTGCGATGCCGCTCTGATATTTTGCCGGGGTGCAATAATTTCTCCAGCTCACTCAAAGTGAGACTTCCACAGATGAAAAAGCAAAATGTTATTCTTTCTGCTCGACCTCCGAAAATTTTTCTTATATGCTGTAAATATGACGCAGCCCGCTCTACATGTAACAAACGTCGCGTATTAAGATGGTACACATTGACATGTGACGATGCTGGTATCGCGTGTGACGTTTGCTTTACACAACAGTGACTCAACAAAGTGTGAAGGGCTTTTGCACAGCGCTTTGCAGAAAGTCGTGACTCCGCGCATAGCTGTTGAAAAGTTTTACCGGTTGAGTGATACAGAGTATTACAGACCACTGAGGCGTCACTTCCGTAATATTCTTGACACAGAGAACGGAACAATCGTTTCATGGGTACGTTAGTGTCCAGCACGCGGCGCTGCCTGTCGAGACGTTGTCACAAATTATCTGATGGGATCGAATTCCGAAAAACGAACTCCGGTATTAAAGGGTGTTTCTATGTCAGGATCGTTGACGATTGTAGATAGTCAAAAATCGTGTTCAACACTAGTATCAAAGAAAATGTTTCATCGAAAATTGTTAAGATCGAAAACGATGAACGAATGGCACGACGGCAGTCGCCGTAACTGGACCGTGAGACATAAGCTTTGTCGGCGACTCCCTTTAAAGACGATGGCCAGAGAGCAGGACCGATTCCTCCCTATAGCAAATATTAGCAGGATCATGAAGAAGGCATTGCCAACCAACGCGAAAATAGCCAAAGATGCAAAGGAGACAGTACAGGAATGTGTTTCAGAATTCATCAGTTTTGTTACGAGCGAGTAAGTATTCGCGACCAATGCTTTGCAACCTCCCTCCACTAGAACACTTTGGATCTCACACCATCCTTACTTTCAATTAGGGCAAGTGATAAATGCCAACGAGAAAAGAGGAAAACAATAAATGGTGACGACTTACTTTGGGCGATGAGCACTCTTGGTTTCGAGGAGTATGTAGAGCCGCTGAAGTTATTTTTGAGCAAGTATCGCGAGGTGAGTCCTATACTCGATCATTTCCACTGCGCTAATGCGAAAATATCATGGTAGAGCGAAGGAGAAAGAGTCCAATAGTAGAACGGAGAATTTTACTACAGTACAAACACGAGCACTACCTGAGTGAGTCAATAGAGGTGCAAAGCAAAGGTGGAACTATTGATGCTGTTGGATCACCTTCGACCTTGCGTCATGATACGTCATGACACTAAACGTTCGTTAACAGCGATTTCTCGAGTTACGTTAGTGCTCTTCATGATTTGCTTAAGGAGAGAAGTTTGGGATGGAGATTTCCACATCCTCAAGCACATAGTCATCTTCGTAACCAATGTCTTCAGGCTCATTCGTGATCGGATCGAGCTCTTTTGCGGTGTAGTGCAGCGAGCATGCAAACCGTGCGGTTACGGCAATACACTGAGAAGTGGAATGAGCGTTATCTATGTCCTCTACATAGTCACTCACCTCGGGTCGCTTAAAATAGACGTAAGTAAAACCAAGTGTGTTCACATGCAGGCTTGGTAAAGGTATGCAGATCTGTTCGTCAAGATCGATTGAGACTTCACCAATCGGATCCATATTTACGACCACATTTTCGAGAACTTGTTCGTCAATCGTGTTCACACAAGCGAACTGGAAAATAATGTGCTCGCTTGTGACATATTGGACGCAAGTCACCTAAACCAGTTTGAGAACAAAATATTTAATGGGAACAACATCACAAACCGTATACTCAGTCTCAGTCTCTGTCAAGGGAGTCGAACTTGAATGCTTTTTAAACGTCAGACGTATTTCTGAACTTTGCTATGCTTAGAAACGTACCACTATGTCCCCATTCAGAGGAAGATGCGCAAATTCAGGATGCTGTTTTAACGCTTTGAGAAAGGGAGAATCAGTCTCTACTCCATTCACTTCCATATGATCTACTCGATTTTCTGCCTTGGTGTCCGTAGTCGCTGTAGTGCACATATCAGCCATACTAAAGGAAGATTCTGTTCTCAACTGTAGGTACGCTTTAAGGGCACTTTCAAGGTCACCCACTGAAGAAACGTCGGGGACAGTCATTGTACCCTCAGCTTTCAACCAGTGTCTGAATAAGGTTGCGCGATCGCGAACTTCGTCATCTGTATCGTGAATGCAACGTAGCAGGAGAATAGCAAGCTTGCTTCGTAGCGAGCTACAGTGCATTCCAAAATTGGTCAGTGCAGATAGTGCTGCTGCACGAATAGCGGCGTTCTCAAGGAAGAGTCTGTTGTATATGTACCGAATGAACTTCGTCGGGTCATCAGTTGAAGGCCCGTGTACACCTAAAATGTGCAATATCCGAATGGATAACTGCGTATACTCACAATCTTCGATGAACTCGCTTAGATGAATGAGACCAAGCTCTTTGATTTCAACATTCAAGTCAAGAATGTGAAGCATGCAGTCAACTATTGACAGCTTGTATTCGTAGCCGCCTTCTTCACGCAACGATGCAGACAGAAACGAGATGAACGATCGATGCTTCGACGGATACTTCGAAGATAGCGACTCAATCGTCTTAATAATGGCTAGCTTATATTCATCCTACTTCCGTCGTCAGAAAATTATCATGCCCACAAATGGTTTGTTTACCTGGAGTCCAGTGAAGAGTGATGAAACTTGCAACATGAGACGATCTACCGAATCTTCACTTCCAGTTCGAAGCAGTGTCGTGACAGCTGCTGTCAAAATTGATCTGTTGTCATCTGCGACAAGGCTCTCCAGTTCTACGTTGCACAGTGCTACTGTCGCAGGATTCCTTGCTGCTATCGAGTTTAAAGCTCTCACAGCACCAAATCGCAAAATAGTTTTGGGAGAAGAAAGAAGAAGTTGCAACACCATCATGGAAGAGTGCAAAATTCTGGAATCAACATCAGACAACATCGCGATATTTCTGAAGCACAAGGCGTGAGTAAAGAGAGTGACTATTATTAGAACAAACGTACTTTGCTGCTTCGAATACAACCATCTCCGATTTATGTCGAAGACAAGCTTCAAGGAAACCGTAGTAGACGTCTGCATCAGTACCTGTGACATCTTGTAACATCTACACAGACCTGTTAGTAATATATTCCACATTTTCAACGATACAAGGTACCTCTGAAGAATATCTGATAAGAGTACATATCGCTAATGGAGATCTGATGTTGCTTCTGATGCAATGTAAGACCAATTTGCTCACTGCTAAGCGATCGTTTTGCTTGATTTGATGCAGTAGGGTGATCGCATGAAACTGAACCATAGGATCTTCCGAACTCGCTGCTTCCTGCACCTCACTACTCCACCTGCGAACAATTTCAGGATTGAGCTAAAGTTATATATCAGCTACGTTTAAGGATATTTCGATACAATAAGAAGTACCTTCATAAGCCTGAGACCAGACACAAGTGCAGCAGATGCCACGATTGGACTCTTGTCCACAACAGCTTGTTTTAGGAATCTCTCTATCTGGCCCAACAAGCTGGAGTCTGTGATACTACAGAGCACGCGAATAGAGTTCGCACGGTACACGTCGACTTTGCTACTCATATCCTTCATAAGAGACGATGTCACTATGATAACCTAAAATCAGCGAATGAATAAAAGTTGCATTGGAAAGAGCTGAGTATTTACCTCGTCGGCGCTAGGGTGAATCTCTTTTATGATCAGATAGAGTAAGCGCCTCAAGTTTCCATCGGTGGCGTGAAATAACTTCGTCACTGAAAAGAATACTTCCGTAGACTCAGTCTTTGGAGATATGTCAGAGCAAGCACTTCTTGGAACAAGCTATAGCTTACCATAGTGAAAAGTTCTCCTTGATTGTAAAGATACAGCAACTTAGTGATGACCTATGCGACAAAAAGTCATCCATGCCATCGTGCAACGTGTCAAAGCGTATACCTGTTGACATTTTCTTGAGGAAATCTGCGTGTCGTTGAAGCAGCGCGCTTCTTGTAGAACAGCTCCTTTCTCGATCGCCCAGAAGGGAGAGTGCTCATCTCAAAGAAAGCCTTAGTCATAATATATGAGCGATCACATGTGCAGCAAACCTTGATACGAGTCTTCGTCTCTTTTTTTGAAAACCTGACCTTCCCCCTGGACGGACATATTGTCGTTGTCAGCTATTTCTGCAGGAAAGACGTTTGATCAAGAAGATGTCTACTGATTCGAAACTCTTTTCCGCGCAAATCCAACAAGGACAGTCGCGTGCCCGATATGAAAGATGGGCTACGTGTGGGCAGATGATGTAAACTGCAGTAACAAAATCACTATGGACGCGCTCTGCACACCGGTGTGCGCGCGCGTTATTTTTGACTCGAACGATTATAGGTATAGTTCAACTGAACTCGTATTTTTTAAACGTTTCCGGCAATCGTTCATAAAGAAACCAAAGTTCGGAATATTGTCTGTTCAGTAGATTTGCATAAAGACAGTACGAGTACGATACATATCTAGAGGAAAGAGGATGAAAAGTTGAACCATGCTCGGCTCGCTTGCTGAACACGGCGTACACGCCTGGGCTCGCTTGCTGAACACCACGCCCGGCCCGCTGTGATATTTCTGAGCCTGCTGTATTCCTGGAGCAGACAGCTTGTGCTTGACGCCATACATTCAAAACAAGTTGGTATATCATTCATCGCCGAGAAATCCCAGCTACACGCACAACGGGAAAGTTGAAAAGAATTCGCCAGGTCAGGATGGATACGGCCGGGTTGTACCATCGTGTCATGCGCGATGTCCTAGCTCGCTCCAAGGTGCATCACTTTGGAATTTCCCCGTGGATAAGTTTTAACCCAAGTCATACAGAAGGAGTTTGCCGCCGAACATTTGTCCGAAAACATTCTGGGCAAGCTAGCAACGGTGTGTTTCAACTCAATCCCCAGCTCGATGTTTGATAAAGAATATAACCATCTTTATGTTTAGCTTTGGGAGGAAAAATTACTCAATGGCCTGAAATCTGATAACTCAGTAGGTTGTGTCCAACCAACCTCGTCGACAATTGATCCAGTAAATGCAACTGAAGACAAGGTATGCTCCTAGCTCTGAAAATGCCAACGTTCCCTTATATGAAATGTAGAGTAAGCGTTGCAGAGAGGCGGAAGAAGTTGAAGACTCGCCCAAGAAGAGAATTAAAACGTCAGGTCTAGTTAATGAGACGGTGAGTTGCCAAGATCGCTCGAGTATGTGCATGTGACTAGCTATGTCGATAGGCCGAAAACACAGTGACCAAAACGGAAGAAAGTGAACTTAGCTCAGATAGTGAAGACCTGCAAGGCGCGTCTACCGTTCTTGTTTGTGTTTTATCGCTCAAATGCTCGTAGGTCTGAGTGACTTGGACAGTACTGATATTCTTTTGGGTCAGTTTGAGAAGGTATCGCATACTAAGTCCAAATGGAAGTGTCTCCTGAAGGACGGTATATGTACCATGAATGGACGAGACATGGCTTTCTCCAGGGCCCTGGGAGAATTCAAATGGTCGTAGTAGCGTTACAATTAGTTAGTTGCTTCTTTGTTACAATGAAAAAGTAGTCTCTTCAAACCTTATGGTTACTTATTCAATTCCTGTTCATCTTCGAACTCAAGTTCGCGATGTTTTCGACTGGCCCTGGCCCGTTTAATCAATGCCTAGTTCATGTATTTAGTGACAGGTTTTATTACGTACGCTTTATTTGCGTACTTTATTGTGACCCGTTTCAGACGATTTAATGTTGTGGAGGTCTTCAAAATATCTTGAAGACGTGAATTTGTATGCAGAAGAGTCATAAACACCGGTACTGAGACGTTTCTAGCATTAACGAGTTCATGATCATAACACTGATGAGAGCGTTAGTAGTCATTACCAGTAGCTGCGTTTCAATGCTCGTATTGAGTTTTGCTGCTTTCTCGGCCTAAGTGAGATAAGTGAGATAAGTGACTCAGTCTGTATCTGAGGTTTTCATGTTCAGAATTACCTTTGCTTCTTTTCTAGTATCTCGTTTCATTTCCCGACGAGGCATTGTAATTAGTTCGTTACTGAATGTCAGTTGTAACTTGAAAATTGATAGGTCTACTTGTAAAAAATATACCTAACATTTTTGTTCAGACGCCTACAGCGTATGAGATACTGAGCCAATTTAGTCAAGCGTTGCTTATTTTTGTGAACAAGAAATTTCGGCCTGCGGTAGTTCATATGAAAATGCATTGGCAGCGCTGTACAGTCTTACCAGTACTTGAGAGTGTTGGCCACCTGCTCGAGAGCACCAGTGTAATTGGTTGTTAGCTGAACTCGCTCCCACTGTCGCGCTGGAGTATGCGCTCGCTCTACAGTTTTAGTCACTAGATACAACTGTCCTACTCAAAATTACACAACAGCGCAAACATATCATTTCAACAACGTACCATGATCCTCCAGGATCGTAGCATATTGGCTGTTTGCAAGAGGGCAGGAACTTCTATTGCACAAGCCTGTGACGTTATACTCATTCCTGCAGAAGTTTTCTTTCTCGCTTGCACTGTTCTTGTAGCTACAATGCGAATGATTGATTATCTAACGGAACTAATGAGAATTCGACGGGGTTTGACGAAAAATGTTGTACCTGCCAAACAACCTCGTCGCTCTGCATATCGGAAAGCGTAAGTTTATAAAGTCTTTGTATTGTAACACTGAGGTTTCGGTGTGCTTCGGCTCCCGTCTAGATAGTAGTACGAATTTGATATGATTTTGGAACGTTGGTTTCTGTTCGGTTGAACGAAATCGCACGACACGGCGTCGTACTTTACTTGAGGTGGTGTGCTGGTTTTCACGCAGCCGACATTTCCCGGTCTTTTCTCGCGAAGGAAGTTGTTGTTTTTGACGTGGTGACCGCTTGCTCGACATAGCTACATCCGTATTGCGTACCTAGTAC
>CEPK01022455.1_pt1 | contig 24155 bp, 24 predicted proteins | sample 356231 | NCBI WGS metagenome assembly CEPK01 (sample SAMEA2620259, study PRJEB7988) | marine metagenome | biome: marine biome (ENVO:00000447); feature: deep chlorophyll maximum layer (ENVO:xxxxxxxx); material: "saline water (ENVO:00002010), including plankton (ENVO:xxxxxxxx)" | depth 80 m
TCTCGTGTGCCAGTTGTTCCGCCAGGAGCATGGCTGGTTGGCGACCTACGGAAGGGATAACCGCTGAAAGCATCTAAGTGGGAAGCCCTTTTCGAGATGAGATCTCTCACCGGGATAACCGGGTAAGGCCCGTGGCAGACCACCACGTTGATAGGCCGGAGGTGTAAGCGCGGTAACGTGTTCAGCCGACCGGTACTAATCGGCCGAGGGCTTGGTAAATATTTATTACATATGTTTTGCTCGTGTTCGCTATGGAGGTCTTACGGCTTCTGACGTATTTTGACAATTTAGATTTTGCTCTCCAAGCGATTGGTAGAGCATAAGGTTTTCCGGTGGTTATAGCGGTGGGGTCACACCCGTTTCCATTCCGAACACGGAAGTTAAGCCCACCAGCGCCGATGGTACTTGGGACGTGGGTCCCTGGGAGAGTAGGACGCTGCCGGATTAATAACGCTAAGGGCGGGACTGAAAAGTCCCGCCCTGTGCGCGTCTCATCTACCATGAGGTATGGTTGCCCAATGGGAAAGCCAAAAGGTAATCGAGAAAAGGGTAGACCTGCTGGCAATAGGAGCAGAGATAGAAGATCTTCACCTAACTCAACTCGGGATAAAAAAACATCTGACTCTACAAATGTTCCAAAAAATTGGGGCAGTGTTGCGAGGCATGGAGCTGGAAAGTTAAAGAGAGAAGAGTTAGAAGACAAAGAAGAGAGAGATCTGAAAACCTCATTTAGAAGCCCAACAGAGGAAGCAACACAAATAGAGTCTTCTGATCGTTTAAGAAGCGAAGCTGAAGATGCAATTGATCGAGCTAGAAAAAAGCAGAAAAATACAAACCACAAAGGTAACAAAAGTAAAAAAAAGCGAGTTCCTACCCCTAACATTCCCAATCAATTACCAGACCCTGGGAGAGCATTGCGAAAAATTTTAGGTGAAAAGAGAGGAGCCCGAGCGGTTTCAATATTAGAAGACGCAGCCAAAAAGTTCGAAGACGAAAAATTTTCTGAAGCCCATAAAAAGTTAAGTTCATTAGACGAGAAAAGTTTGAAAGTTGCAGAAGTCGTTGAATTATTTGGCTTAGTCAGCTACCGACTAGGTAAGTGGGTAGACGCTGCCGAATATCTTGAATCCTTTCGCCTAATAACTGGGAGCACAGAACAGCATCCAGTTTTAGCAGACTGCTATCGAGCACAAAAGAATTTCGCGGAAGTTGAAATCCTGTGGGATGAGTTAAGAAAGGCTTCTCCAAGTGCGGCACTCGTCACAGAAGGGCGCCTAGTTGCAGCAGGATCATTAGATGATCAAGGTAAAACTTCAGAAGCAGTTCGAATTCTTGAAAAAGGTTGGAAAGTACCAAGAAAACCCAAAGATCACCATTTGAGGAGGGCTTATGCTCTAGGTGACTTGTATGAAAAATCAGGATCTTTACCTAGAGCGCGAGAATTGTTCATCTGGATTCGTAGACATTCTCCCAAATTTGCTGATGTCGGTGAACGTGTTAGAGACTTAAGTTAATTTACTAAAGTGCAAAAAAAGTTCATCTCTTTGCGCCAAAGCGCCTAAGGTAAAACTGTGGCATCATACTTCTAATATTTGAGAGGACTTACAGAATGGATGTTCAAAAAATTCTTGGAGACGAGGCCGGTTATCTGTTAGAGCATTCGTCTAAGGCGATACCTGCAGAACTTTTAACTACGCCAGGACCCAATTTCGTAACTGAAATTTTTAGTCAAACTGACAGAAATCCACAGGTCATGAGAAATTATCAGTCGCTTCTAGACCATGGTCGACTCGCGGGAACAGGATATGTGTCAATTTTGCCTGTTGATCAGGGTATTGAACATTCGGCAGCGGCTTCTTTCGCGCCTAATCCTAATTATTTCGATCCAAAAAATATAGTTGAACTTGCCATAGAAGGCGGATGCAATGCTGTAGCAACAACTTTTGGTGTTCTAGGCGCTGTTTCAAGAAAATATGCACACCGTATTCCTTTTATCGTGAAACTGAATCACAATGAATTGCTTACTTTGCCCAACAAATTTGATCAGGTTATGTACGGGACGGTTGAACAGGCCTATGACTTGGGAGCAGCAGGAGTTGGAGCGACTATATATTTCGGTTCTGAAGAGGCTACGAGACAGATAGTTGAGGTAAGTGAGGCTTTTGCTTTGGCTCATCAACTGGGAATGTTTACAGTTCTCTGGTGTTATTTGAGGAATTCTGGGTTCAACAAAGACGGTACCGACTATCACACAGCTGCTGACGTGACCGGACAAGCCAATCACATAGGAGTGACGATTGAAGCGGATGTAATCAAGCAGAAACTTCCTGAAGTCAACGGAGGATTTAATGACATTGAGGGCTATGGGAAAACTCACCCTCTTGTATACGAAGAACTCACGACAGACCATCCAATAGATTTGTGTAGATGGCAGGTAGCAAATTGCTATATGGGGAGAGTCGGTTTGATTAATAGTGGTGGCGCTTCGTCAGGTGAAAGTGATTTACAAGAAGCAGTAAAGACGGCTGTGATCAATAAGCGTGCAGGCGGCATGGGTTTGATAAGTGGAAGAAAGGCTTTTCAACGCCCTCTAAGTGAGGGTGTTGAGCTTCTGAATGCAATTCAGGACGTTTACCTGGACGACTCCATTTCTATAGCTTGAGCTCTCTAGTTTGAATTTAAATCTTGATGTCTTATAACCGTTTTTTCTGTGTAAGTTATTTTCGTGCTTGTAAATATCTTTCTAAATGGTCATAGCTAAGTCATTAATGATTGGTTAGTGTTCAGGTATTGACTAGTTCCCATCTACGTGAATTAATTAAGGAAAATAAGTGACCACGTTTTCAATTTTGGATGTTGAGATTCAAGAAATAGAAGGTGCTAAAACTCTTTTTGGAGATTCTCTAACCACATTTCCGATGGCAATGGTAATTCTTGATCCATACACACTTGAGAGTTCATGGATACTTGACACAGCGGATCGAATACTAAGTCATTTTCAGGGAGCGGATGTAAGAGTAGCTCTTGTTGTGGCTGGTTCTGATCCCGAAGGAGCTGCAAGTTTTCTAGGTCCACTTCCTGACAGAATTCTTACTTTTGTTGACAGAGAAAGAAAACTAGTCAAAGAGCTGGCAGTTAAGTCGCTACCTTCGTTCGCTGTTGTGCGTCAAGACGGGTCAGTGCTTGGTGTGGCCGAAGGTTGGGATCCAGCTGAGTGGCGAGAGCTTGCCGATAATCTTGCTGAAATGACGAGTTGGTCTCGCCCTGAAGTTCCTGCTTCGGATGACCCCGCTGCTTATCAAGGAACTCCCGCACGTGGTAGCGTAAGTCAGGTGATCCCAACTGATGCGGAACTGGTCGAAAAAGTCATAATAAGGTTCGCCGGTGATTCAGGCGATGGAATGCAGTTGACCGGTGACCGGTTTACCAATGCCAGCGCACTGGCAGGGAACGATTTAGCCACACTTCCAGAGTTCCCTGCGGAGATCAGAGCTCCTGCCGGAACATTGGCTGGAGTTTCAGCTTTTCAAGTTCAGATATCGGATCACGACATAACCACTCCCGGAGACGCCCCAGCTGTGCTAGTGGCCATGAATCCTGCAGCTTTAAAATCAGATCTCGGCTTGTTGGTAAATGGCGGAACGGTAATCGTCAACGAAGATACTTTTGAAGAAAGAAATCTTGAGAAGGCTGGATACAGTCACAATCCTCTAGAAGAAGGTTCAGAACTAGATGGGTATCGTGTTATCAAAGTTCCAATGACCGAATTAACCAAAGAAGTCTGTAAAGACTTGGGCGTGAAACCTCGAGACGCAGACCGTTCAAAGAATTTTTTCGCTTTAGGACTTGTTTCTTGGATGTACAGCAGACCCGTTGAACCAACTCTTGACTGGATTGATGAAAAATTTCAGGGTAAAGACTTGGTTATCGCAGCAAATAGAGCAGCCTTTCAGGCTGGTCATGCTTTTGGAGAAACTGCTGAACTAGGGGACCAAAGGGTGGCCATCAAAGCGGCTCCCCTCCCGTCAGGAACCTATACGAGTATTACTGGAAATACTGCTTTGTCATGGGGGCTGATAGCAGCTAGCCACCTTTCAACCCGACCCCTTTTCTTAGGCACCTATCCAATCACTCCTGCTTCTGACATTCTTCATGAGCTAGTTCGCCATAAGAGGCATGGCGTTATGACTTTCCAAGCGGAAGACGAGATAGCAGCTATAGGTTCTGCGCTTGGTGCCGCCTATGGGGGATATCTGGGAGTTACGACCACCAGCGGTCCCGGAGTTGCCCTTAAATCAGAGACTTTAGGCTTAGCGGTTTCACTAGAGTTACCTCTCATTGTCGTTGATGTGCAACGCGGTGGACCTTCGACCGGTTTACCTACAAAAACTGAGGCTTCAGATCTTCTACTTGCTATGTATGGAAGACATGGTGAAGCTCCACTTCCCATCGTGTCTGCTAGCACGCCTTCAGATTGTTTCGATGTAGCGATTGAAGCGGCAAGGATTGCATTAACACACAGAACGCCAGTGATTCTATTAACCGACGGATATTTGGCTAACAGTTCAGAGCCATGGTTGCTGCCTGACCCGTCAACATTGCCACAGATACATGTTGAATTTGCAACGGAATTTAATCAAACCAATGAAGATGGGGATGGCGTTTTCTGGCCGTATATGCGTGATGAGAATCTTGCTCGAGACTGGGCTCTACCAGGAACACCAGACCTCATGCACAGAATCGGTGGAATTGAAAAAGAAGATGGCACTGGAAACATCAGCTACGATCCGGAAAATCACGGATATATGGTTGATTTAAGGCAAGAACGCGTCCAGAAAGTTAAAGTACCTGACCTCGAAGTTGACGGGTCGCAGGACTACGAGCTTTTGGTGGTTGGTTGGGGCTCAACATGGGGTGCGATAAAAGGCGCTGTAGGGCGTGCATGTAAAGATGGTTACAAAGTGGGACATGTTCATTTGAGGCACTTGAACCCATTCCCAAATAATCTTGGAGAACTTTTATCCAAAGCTAAAAAGGTCATAGTTCCCGAGATGAATTTGGGACAATTAAGTAAAATAATCAGAGCAGAGTATCTAGTAGATGCAAAATCTGTCACAAAAGTAAAAGGAGTTCCTTTCACTGCGGCAGAGCTCGATCTTGTGCTCCGGGAGACATTAGATGACTAATACCAAAACCGATTCAAGTCAAACTACAAAAGCTGATTGGACTAGCGATCAAGAGGTTAGATGGTGTCCAGGTTGTGGTGACTACTCAATTTTGACAGCGCTCCAACTCTTAATGCCGGAACTTGGAATAGAACGAGAAAAAACAGTATTTGTCTCCGGAATAGGGTGTGCAGCACGCTTCCCCTACTACATGAACACTTATGGAATGCACAGTATTCATGGACGCGCTCCTGCTATTGCAACTGGACTGGCGCTAGCGAGGCCTGATCTTGATGTATGGGTAGTTGGCGGAGACGGAGACATGCTTTCGATTGGAGGAAACCATTTAGTTCATGCCTTGAGAAGAAATGTGAACATAAACATACTGTTGTTTAACAACCAGATATATGGCCTTACTAAAGGACAGTTTTCGCCTACAAGTGAAGTTGGAAAAGTTACAAAGTCATCCCCGATAGGCCTGATAGCAAAGCCCCTAAACCCATTAAGTGTAGCTCTCGGGTCTGAAGCCACTTTTGTGGCAAGAACCCACGATATGGATCGAGGACACATGCAGGACATGTTTAGAAGAGCCCACGATCACAAAGGAGCTTCATTCGTGGAGGTCTTACAGAACTGCAATGTATTCAATGATGGTGCTTTTGCTGCGATAACAAAAAAAGATGCTCGTGATGACATGTTGATAAATCTGGATCACGGCGAACCGATTCTTTTTGGAAGCGAAAAGCAGTTTGGCGTTATGGCAGACGATGGTGAAGTTTCAATAGTTAATGTTGACGAAGTAGGCCTTGATTCCATTTTGGTTCATGATGAAAGCCGGGAAGACCCCTCAAGGGCTTTTGCTTTATCACGTCTTAGTGAAACTCCAGACACTCCAACCCCAATGGGAGTATTTAGAGCTGTTGAACGAGACGAATATGCTGTATCTCTTAAAGCTCAGATTGACGGAGTAGTTGAAGACCAAGGAAAAGCTGATTTGAACGAACTTTTACATTCCTTGCCAACTTGGGAGGTCTGAATCCTTAATTCCAAAAGGATTAACGTATGACTTGGGCTCTTGACCTCGATGGAGTTGTTTGGCTTGGAGATCAAGTCATACCAGGAGCAGAAGAAGCGATCAGACGAATCAGAAAAGAAGGCGAAAGAGTCTTTTTCGTAACAAACAATTCAGGACGAACAGTATCTGAAGTAGAAGAGAAACTTAACTCATTTAATATTGATGCCGACGGTGGTGTAATTACTTCTGCCATGGCTGTAGCTGCTTTACTAAGCCCAGAAGAGACAGTCCTAACTCTCTGCGGAAAAGGCGCGATTGAAGAAATGGAAAAAGTAGGAGTAAAAACAGTTAAAGAGGGTAAAGCCGACTCAGTAGTGGTCGGTTTTCATGAGGATTTTGATTACTGGAAACTAACTGCAGCTCTGCAAGCTATTGACGGAGGAGCACGGCTGCTCGCCACCAACGATGACCTGACTTACCCTTCACATGATGGGATAAGACCTGGTGCTGGTTCTATCCTTGCTTCATTGGTGGCAGCAACTGGGGTAACTCCACTAGTCGCAGGAAAACCTTATCAACCTATGTGCGACCTGTTAAACAAATTAGGTGGCTCCGATGGGATAATGGTAGGTGATCGACCAGATACCGACGGAAAGTTCGCAAAAAACATGGGATGGGAATTCGGGTTGGTTTTGAGCGGAGTCACAAAAGACTCAGATCTTCCAGTGGAACCACCTCATGACAAATTGGCTAACAATTTACCTGAATTAGTAGACCAAATTTTCTCCACATGACTCGTCGAAGACTTGATCTCGAAATGGTGAGAAGAGGTTTAGTGGAATCTCGCGAAATAGCACAGTCTCTAATTGCATCCGGTAAGGTTCTCGTCGCAGGGGCACCTGCGCTAAAGTCATCCAGGCTTGTTGAGGCCAGTCAGCCGTTAAAAATTATCGACTCTCTACCAAAGTATGTAAGCAGGGCAGGCGGGAAACTAGAAGCTGCTCTAGAAGAATTTGAAGTTGATGTCACATCGAAAAGCTGCATTGATGTAGGGGCCAGTACAGGTGGTTTTACTGATTGTCTCTTACAACACGGAGCAGATTCTGTTCTAGCCATAGATGTAGGCAAAGGTCAAATGCACGAAAAGATCATTGCAGACCCAAGGGCCACAGTGCTTGAACAGACTGACGTTAGATCACTTGAAGCAGAAAAAATAGGAGCTCCTTTTCAGATTTTGACAGCAGATTTAGCTTTCATCTCACTACGTACAGTCATGAGTGAACTTTTTTCTCTGGTCTCTAAAGGCAGCGACATGCTTCTTTTAGTTAAACCACAGTTTGAAGCAGGAAAAAAAGAAGTGGATAAAGGCAGAGGGGTTATCAGCAACCCTCAAATATGGGAAGAAGTCCTTTGGAGAGTGAAGGATTCAATTAATTCCTATGATGCTGCCATAATTGAATGTATGCCATCACCAATCAAGGGTTCAGAAGGTAATGTTGAATTCTTTTTACATGTCAAGCCTGAGACTACACAAGTAGAAGTCGGAGTTTCCGAGGCAATTTCTTTAGCTATGCAGAAAAGTGAGGGATGATGTCACAAGTTGGACTTTATGTGCACGAATTTCGACCTGAAGCTATAGCTAATTCGGTTGAACTGGCTCAACTCCTCAAAGAAAAAGGCCACAGTGTAAGACAATCAAACGATTCAAAAGAAGACCCGTCAAGATTTGTTGATGATCTCGATCTTCTTGTGAGTATGGGAGGAGATGGTTCTATCCTCAGGGCAATAAATCTATTAGATGGTCGACCCACCCCTGTTCTTGGAATAAATTTCGGTCAACTGGGATACCTTACTGCAGCTGAACCTGCAGAAGCTTTTGATTCAGTTATTAGGACACTCGACGGTGATTACGATCTTGAAGAAAGGATGATGATTAAGGTCCGAGTTGAAAGACAAAAAGAACAATCAACTATAGAAGATCACGCTTTAAATGAGATTGTGCTTGAGAGGACAGCAGCAAGTCAAACAGTTCGAATGAACGTTTCTATGGATGGTTCTTTCTTCACTTCCTATGCAGCAGACGGATTAATTATCTCCACACCCACAGGATCCACAGCTTACGCCTTCTCGGCACGTGGTCCGATTGTGGACGCGAGCCACCATTCGATCCAACTGACACCTGTATCACCACATATGTTGTTTGACAGGACATTAGTTCTAGCCCCATCCACCGAATTGGATTTACAAGTTTTAGGAGACCGAATGGCTACTTGCACCGCTGACGGTAGAGAATTGAGTGTTCTAGGAAAAGATGACCGTGTGGTTTGTACGCGCTCAGACCGGATAGCGAGGCTTGTTACATTTGGAAAGCGCAACTTCTTGGACCCTCTTAAAACTAAGTTCGGTTTAGAAGACAGATAGAAAATCACTTAGATTTTTCTGAAGAAAGCAAAAACGGCACTAATTTCAATTGTGCAAGCAGTCAAGCCATTTTGCCTGTAAGGTGAACTTCCGTGACGAAACACATCTTCGTGACGGGAGGAGTTGCAAGCGGACTCGGGAAAGGGCTCACAGCAGCCTCCCTTGGAAGACTTCTGAAGCAGCGTGGCTTAAAGGTAGTAATTCAGAAACTCGATCCTTATATAAACGTCGATCCCGGAACAATGAACCCGTTTGAACACGGGGAAGTTTTTGTTACGGATGATGGCGGCGAAACAGATCTTGACTTAGGACACTATGAGAGATTTATCGATGAGAATCTGACAACAGAATCAAACGCTACAACGGGCTCCATTTATTCTTCGGTAATCGCAGCCGAAAGAAAAGGCGAGTTTTTAGGCAAAACCGTTCAGGTCATTCCTCACATAACAGATGAAATTAAAAAACGGATAAGAATATTAGCTACTGATGATACAGACATTCTCATAACAGAAATTGGTGGAACTGTAGGCGATATAGAAATACTGCCTTTTTTAGAGGCGATTAGACGTTTCCGACTTGACGTAGGAGAGCGAAATGTGTGTTACGTGCATGTGACTCTTGTGCCATTTATAGGGCCATCTGCTGAACATAAAACCAAACCAACTCAACACTCAGTAACGGCTCTACGTTCCGCAGGTATACAACCGCATGCAATTGTTTGTCGAAGTGATGAACCAATTAGTGATGACTTAGAGAGAAAAATCTCACTTCTCTCTAACGTACCTTTTGAAGGGGTTGTAAATGCGCCAGACGCAAGCAGTCTCTATGAAATACCTTTACTGCTTCATGAAGAAGGTTTAGATAACTACATCTGTGATTCATTAGATCTAGACAACCCAGAACCTGACCTTAAAGATTGGCGTGCATTAGTCGATCGTGTGATCTCAGCAACTGCGAGAGTGAAAATCGGACTAATAGGAAAATACGTAAGCCTGGTAGACGCCTATTTATCTGTCGTGGAAGCTTTGAATCATGCTGGTGCGCATCATGGAGTTCAAGTAGAAATTGATTGGATTCAAGCTGAAGAAGTCGAAGGAATGCTCGGCGAGGGGAGACTCAAAGATCTCGACGGGATTGTGATACCAGGAGGTTTCGGAGAAAGAGGAATCGAAGGGAAAATCGCTGCCGCAGGTTTTGCCCGCGAATATGAAGTCCCTTGTCTTGGATTGTGTTTAGGTTTGCAGTGCATGACCATAGATTTCGCAAGAAATGTTTTAAATCTTGAAAGAGCTCATTCAAGCGAGTTTGACCCCTCCACTCCGCACCCTGTTATAGACCTGATGGAATCCCAACGTGAGGTAACAGATATGGGTGGAACTATGCGTTTGGGAACTTACGTGGCACAACTAAAACCAGAGTCTCAAGTCTCAAAAATTTACGGTGAAGATGTTGTTTCTGAAAGACATAGACACAGATATGAGTTCAACTCTCGATACAGACAAAAATTTGAAGAAACAGATTTTGTTTGTTCGGGGGAATCACCAGATGGTCGTTTGGTCGAGTTTATAGAGTTAAAAAATCATCCTTTCTGGGTGGCTACTCAAGCACACCCAGAGTTCAAAAGCAGACCAGATCGGCCTGCACCTTTGTTTAGAGCGTTTATGGAAGCAGCTTTGCATCGTGCACAGGGACGGAACCCGCAGTTGCTGCAAATGGAAGAAGAGTTCTCTAATTAATGAACTCTGAGTATCAAGAAAGCTTTAAAAAGGTTTCTGAGAAAGTTATTTATAAAGAAGATTGGTTCTCCTTCGCCTCAGCTGAATTCGAAGGTCCAGTAGGGGAAAGAATCGACAGATATATTTTTCACCACCCAGGTGCAGTGGCAGTAGTAGCAATAGAAGATCGCAACATCGTTCTAGTCCGACAGTTTCGACCAGCGCTTGAAATGGAGATGTTAGAAATACCCGCAGGGAAATTAGACGTAGAAGGAGAGGAACCTGAAACAGCAGCGAGACGAGAACTAATTGAAGAGGCAGGACTCGATGCCGTGAGACTAGAGGAATTATGCAGCTTCCATAATTCCGCAGGTTTTTCAGATGAAAAAACTGTCATTTATCTGGCCACTGAGATGACAAAAGTTGAAAAAATGGCAGCAAGCATCGAAGAGGAGTACATGACAACTGAAAAGGTTCCTTTAGAGGATGTACACGAACTAATCACTTCAGGTCTTATAACTGACGCAAAAACCATAATTGGTATTTATTCCGCATTACGCCGTATAGGTGAATAGATTGAAATTTTTTCAAAATATTTTTCATCTGAATAAGAGGTTCTGGCTCTCTTTGAAACCTAAACAATTATCAGATGAAGACATCGATTGGGTCAGTTCCCAACTTTCACAAAGTGAATTTACTTACTGGACGAAACTCCCCTTGGCGGATAAAAGTCATTCCTTTCAGGTAGCCAAACAAACACAATCTTTAATAGGAGATCGAGAAAAAGTCTTTATAGCCGCTGCCCTTCTGCATGACATAGGAAAATTAGAAAGCGGGTTCGGTACTTTCGGAAGAGTTTTTGCAACAATATCCTGTTCCATTTTTTCATCAACAAAGATCGAAAAATGGAAGCTAAAAGAGAAAGGTTTACGTAGACGTTTAGCTGATTACTCGAATCATCCCGCTATTGGGGCGGACTTGCTGAAAGGTTTAGACAGCGAGGAACAAACGATTACTTGGGTGCTTGAACACCACTCGGAAAAAGAAAAATGGACAACCCCTAAAATAATAGGAGAAGCCCTATCCAGCGCAGACAACGATTAACGTCTAATGCTTAAACAGGCCAATATTTTCTTGTGCTCTAGATAATGTCGCTGAAGCCACCTCTCGAGCTTTTTCAGCTCCTTTAGCGATCAGACGGTTTGTTTCCGCAGGATCATCAGCTAAATCGAAATACTTTTCCTGTACAGGTTTAAGGAGTTCTATAACTGCCTCTGATGTTGCGCTCTTGAGATCACCGTAACGATCTATTCCTTTAGAGGCCTCTTGGGGTGTTTTACCAGTAGCTGCACCTAGGATCGAAAGCAGATTAGAGACCCCAGGTTTATTTTCTATATCGAAAAAAACCTCATCATCACTGTCGGTAACAGCACGTTTGACCTTTTTCTCGATTACATCAGGGGGGTCTAAGAGCAAAATAGTTCCTTGTGGGCTGTCTTCAGATTTTGACATTTTCTTTTCAGGATGTTGCAGATCCATGACTCTCGCGCCTGAAGATGGAATCACCGCTTCGGGCACGGTGAAAGTCTCGCCGAATCTGCTGTTGAATCGAATAGCGATATCTCTTGTTAGTTCGATGTGTTGTCTCTGATCTTCACCTACGGGAACCTGATTTGTGTCATAAAGCAAAATATCGGCTGCTTGAAGAGCGGGATATGTGAACAGGCCCGCTGAAACAAAATCGTTACCAGTTGACTTGTCCTTAAACTGGGTCATTCTTCTAAGTTCACCGAAAGCTGCAGTGCACTCCATAAGCCAAGCGCATTCAGCATGTTCTTTAACATGGCTTTGAACAAACAAAATGCAGCGTTCAGGATCGAGACCCACAGCCATCAGCATCTGGGTCAAAGAAAGAGTTGATGATTTGAGTTCTTCAGGGTCATGGAGCACAGTCAATGCATGAAGATCCACCACGCAATACACAGCGTCGGTTTCTTCTTGCATTAAAACCCAGTTCTGCAAAGCCCCCAAGTAGTTGCCTAGCTGCACTGACCCTGAAGGCTTAATCCCCGAAAAAACTCTAGTCACACCTCAAAGGTACTTGCGTGACAATGATGATGCTGTTTATTTAAAAAAATAGATAATCGTTTTGTTTAGGCTTTTATGCCATTGAACAAGACATATCGACACCACAGCACATAGGTGATTTAATTTTCCCGTTTTCATTGGCACACCCAGAGGTTAGACATTGGGAAACCTGAACAGTGGAGCCGTCATCTTTTGTCAGTGTGGTGTTTACTAAAGGGGTATCACATGTAGCACAAGTAGCGTTAACACTCATATTGCACGAATCACAGGTGTATGTAGCCATATCTAGTTCCTATCAGTTGAACGACTTTTAAATTCTCTCATTTTTTGTTCAAAAATTGTGTTTTTAAGAAAAAAATAAAACAAATTTTTGACAAATCTAGGCTTTAATTGCCATAAATAAGGCCTATAAGCATCTATGGTCGTAGTTGATGGGAGTGAATGTAACTACACCTGTATACGAAGGTCCTTTTGATCTTCTTTTGGATCTGATTCTGCGCGAGGAAGTTGAACTTTATGAAGTTTCTCTTCTTACCATCGTCGATGCTTATTTAGAAGAATTAGAAAACATGCAAGAGTATGATTTGGAATTGGCTACCGAGTTTCTCTTGATTGCCGCCATTCTGGTTGAGTTGAAAGCGCGACGCCTGTTGCCCTCAGGCAACAATATAGACCCTGACGACGAGTTTGGACTTTGGGAAGAGCGTGACCTTCTCCTCGCGAAACTTGTTGAATGCAAAACCTTTAAAGAAGCAGCTTCACAACTTAGAGAAATGTCCCAGCAGGCTTCACTGTCCTGGCCGAGAAGAGCGGGTCTTGAAGATGCTTTTCTTTCTTTAACACCTGACTTGCTAGAAGGAGTAACCAAAGAGGACCTGAGAGAAGCATGCTTGCGCGCTATGGCCCCACGGCCTTCAACGGCTGTTAACACCGAACACATAGCACCTATAAAAGCGACAGTTGTCGAAGCTGTAAAAGAACTATTAGAAGATGTACCGAAAACTGGTTTGATCAGTTTCAGAGAACTAACTAAAGGTCTTACAGACCGTATTGAAATCGTAGTTAAGTTCCTGGCGATTCTGGAACTCTACAAACAGGGAGTTCTAGAAATAGACCAAATTGATTCTTTCGGCGAGATAAGCGTTTCTTGGTGTCCAGGCGCAGAACTTTCAGACATGGACCTATTGGACATTTACGAAGGCTAGGGGAAACAACTGTGTCAGAAGAAAAATCTAAATTAGAGATAGTAAGTGACGTAGACGCTGAACCAGACATAAGAAGAGCGATCGAGGCGATCCTAATGATCGCTATTGATCCAGTTCCCCCAAGCATCCTCGCTCAGTTATTTGAGGTGAAAGTAAGCGAAATAGAGAGAATTTGTGACTCCATGGTCGATCAGTACAGCGAAGCCGAGTTGGGTTTTTCACTAGTTCGTATCGCCGGTGGTTATAGATTCCAAAGCAAACCTGAACAAGCTCAATGGGTGGAGCGTTTCGTTCTGGAAGGTCAGAGTAGACGTTTAACTGCAGCCGCCATGGAGACTCTGGCGATAGTTGCCTATAAACAACCTATTTCAAGAGCTCAAATTTCTGCCATCAGAGGAGTAGATGTAGAAGGGGTGATGAGGAATTTGCAACAACGAGGTCTAATAGACGAGGTCTCCAGAGACACAGGACCGGGAAACGCAGTGCTCTACGGAACCACACAAGAATTTCTTGAACGCATGGGTGTAGATTCCGTTGCAGGACTACCTCCACTAGGTGAATTCGTGCCAGGACCTGAAGTAGTTGAAGCTCTAGAGAGAAGCTTGAGAGTCGTTTCTGACGACGTGACAATTTCTGCAACTGAAGAGGGCTGACTGTGTCTAGCTCAGGACTAGAGCAAGAGCCCATAAAAAGTGAACGACTGCAGAAAGTTTTAGCTAGAGCCGGAATAGGCAGCAGAAGAGCATGCGAAAAACTGATAGTCGATCAGCGTGTCACAGTCGACGGAAGAGTATCTGAATTAGGAGAAAAAGTTAATCCGGAAACATCTCAGATCAAAGTCGATGGTCTGATAATAGGCGTTCGAGAGGATCTAATCTACTACTTGCTCAACAAGCCCACCGGTGTGATCACCACTTCAAAAGACCCTCAGGATAGGTCCACAGTGATAGACCTTGTACCAAGCCAACCAAGAGTGTTCCCAGTAGGGCGTCTTGATGCTGAAACAGAAGGGCTACTTCTGCTAACTAATGATGGAGATCTGGCACACTACCTAACTCATCCATCTTTTGGAATAGAAAAAGAATATTTAGTCCAAGTCGAAGCAAAACCCTCCAGAAGCACAATACGCAAATTGCGTCAAGGGGTGGAACTGGACGATGGAGTCACATCACCTGCGAAAGTTTCACTGGTAGAAGAGAACATACTGAGAATAGTTATACATGAAGGTCGAAACAGACAGGTGAGAAGAATGTGTGAATCTTTAGGACACCCCGTTCTGAGACTAGTTAGGTCACGTATAGGTCCTATAGTTGACCGATCCCTTCCTCCGGGGTCTTTTCGAGAGTTGACAAAGCAGGAATTGAAATCGATCCGTAAAACTCTCTTTGAAGATTTTTCTAACTGACTTATAAATCACTCCTTTTGATCAATGCCTAGGCTGTAAAATTAAGTTCAACCTAAAAAAGATATGGAGAGACTGATGAGCCAGCGGGCCATGATTGCAGGAGTGGGTCTAATAGGTGGTTCAATTGGCATGGCTCTACGCGAACAAGGTTGGCATGTTAGCGGAGTGGATAACGACAACAATCGCTTATCAGAAGCTAAAGAACTAGGAGCAATCGATTCAACAGGTTGGGACGAAGAAGCTGAAATAACATTTGTAGCAGCACCGGTGAGAGAGATTCCCGATTTGGTAAAAGAAGCATTGTCTAATGTCCCCAAGGGGTATGTCACAGATGTAGGAAGTGTTAAATCGTCAATAGCAAAAGAGATAAAAGACCCGAGATTTGTGGGTGGCCATCCGATGGCAGGGTCAGAACAAGAAGGCTTAACGGGTGCAGATCCCACGATGTTTTCAAATGCGAACTGGGTTCTTACCCCAACAGAAGACACCGACGACGAAGCATTCAAACGCGTTAGAGAGGTGGTCGTTTCGCTTGGAGCTGAAATAGTAACTTTAAGTCCAACCCGCCACGATTCGCTTGTAGCGATGGTCTCACATGTGCCTCATCTTGCAGCAGCCACACTTATGGGACTGGCAGCTAACAGGTCAGAAGAGCATTTTGCAGTTCTAAGACTGGCAGCGGGTGGTTTCAGAGATATGACCCGAATTGCTGCCGGCAATCCCACAATATGGCCAGATATCTGCACCGAAAATCAGGAAGCAATCACTGAAGTAATCGATGAGTTCATTTCAGCTTTAACAGAAGTGCGTAACGAGATACACGAACATGATAATGACTCTCTACTTCAACGTCTGAACACTTCCAGGGAAGCAAGAATCAATCTTCCCACCGGCGCCCCAAGACCCTCTGAACTAATTGAAGTTCGTGTGCCAATAATGGACAAACCGGGAGAATTGGCAACGATAGCATCTCTAGCGACTGAATTGGATGTCAACATTTTCGATTTGGAAATGACTCACTCTTCGGAAGGCGACCGCGGTGTGGTCGTACTGCTTGTGGAGAAAGATCTAGCCGAAAGGCTTTCTGGCGGTTTGATGACTCGTGGGTACAGGCCTGCGTTGAGGCCACTATTGTGACATCAGAACTTGAACTGCACCCCACTTCATTTCTCAAAGGAGAAGTAAACGTTCCCGGTGACAAGTCAATATCTCATCGCATCTTAATGTTGGCCTCCCTAGCTGAAGGAGTTTCAACTATTCAGGGTTTAAGCAGCGGACAAGATGTAAGACACACTGTCGATATTCTCAGTTCACTCGGAGTGCAATTCACCGAAAGCGACTCCAGAACTTTAGTGGTTAAAGGTGGAGAGTTGACAGAACCCAAAGAAGTCTTATATGTGGGCAATTCAGGAACAAGTATTCGCTTGATGTCAGGAATCCTTGCAGGAATGCCGTTTACGGCAACTCTTGACGGAGACGAGTCAATTCGAAAAAGACCAATGGGAAGAGTGATTGAACCATTGGAAAAAATGGGAGCATCGATCGAATACATAGACAATGACGGCGTGGCACCGTTCAGGGTTGAAGGCGGCAGCCTAAAGGGTATTGAATATGAGATGAAAGTTCCTAGCGCTCAAGTAAAGGGAAGTTTAATGTTCGCAGGTCTTTTCGCTGAAGGTCAAACAACTGTCGTTGAAAACACTCCCACTAGAACACACACAGAGGAACTATTCAAAGAAGTAGGCATTGAAGTTGAAGTCAGTGCTACTTCTGTAACGGTTAATCCAGGAAAGCCAAACCCTTTTACTCATGTGGTTAAAGGCGACCCATCTCAAGCGGCTTTCTGGGTTGTTGGTACAACAATACTCGACGGTTCAGAAGTGTCGATAAAAAATGTTTACCAAGGAAGAGAGAGAAACGGTTTTATCGACGTTTTAAAAAGAATGGGGGCTGATATTACACACGACCCCGTCACAAATGATCTACATGTCAGATCCAGCGGCAAACTTTCTGGAACAGTTGTAGAAGAAACTGAAATCCCCGGTCTGATCGACGAAGTTCCTGTGTTAGCAGTTGCTGCGGCCTGTGCAGAAGGCGAAACACACTTCAAAGGTCTTGGTGAACTAAGAGTAAAAGAGAGCAACAGGCTAGAGACAGTAGTTTCAGAAATAGGCTCAATGGGAATGGAATGTGAGGTATTTGGAGATGATCTTGTTGTAAGAGGAGGGAAACTGGTAGGTGGAAAAGTCGATTCCCATGGAGATCATAGAATTGCCATGAGTTGCGCTGTTGCCGCACTAGTTTCTAAAGAACCAACGAAAATTTCTGGATGGGAAGCTGTTTCAACTAGCTATCCAAATTTTTTAGATGATTTGGAAAAACTAAGAAATGAATGACTCAACTAACGAAAGGATCATCGCAATTGATGGCCCGGCAGGATCAGGAAAATCCACAATAGCCAAGGCTTTGGCAAAAAAACTTAACTTGGATTACCTAGATACAGGGGCGATGTACAGAGCAGTAGCCTTCGTGTCCCTTCAGCAGAAACTCGAAGTCAGTAATGAGCAAGAAGTTTTGAAAGTAGCTAAAGAGTTGGATTTCAATTTCGATGATGGGATTTGTGTAGTGCACGGCAAAGACGCAAGCAAAGAGATAAGAAGCTCCGAAGTCACCGAAACAGTGAGTGTGGTAGCAGCTATGCCAGAAGTACGGAAAGAAATGGTTAAAAGACAGCGCACCTGGGCAGAAGAAAAAGGGGGAGGGGTAGTTGAAGGGCGAGACATAGGTTCAGTTGTCTTTCCCGAAGCGAAAGTGAAGGTTTATTTGACTGCCTCAGAAGAAATCCGCGCTGAAAGGCGCACCGAACAAGAGGAAACTGTAGACACTTCAGGAGTCGCTGACTCGATAAGAAAAAGAGACGAAGCAGACAAAGGTCGTTCAACAAGTCCTTTGGTACGTTCTGATGATGCAATAGAACTAGATACAACTCTTATGGGAATTGAAGAAACAGTCGAAAAGATCTTGGAATTGTTTAGATGAAAGTAGATCTCGGAAAGCCTATGAATATAGGCGAAAAGGCCGTGTACAGATTTTTTTGGACGCTGGCATGGATCGTAGCTAAGTGTCTTTTTCGCTTCACCACAGTAAATAAGGATCGGCTACCAAAAGACAAACCTTACATTCTCGCACCTGTTCACCGTTCATACATTGATTCTCCACTGGCCGGATTAATAATTAAAAGACGCATCAGATATCTAGGAAAAGAATCAATTTGGAACAACAGACTCGGAGGCTGGTTCGTGGGGGTCCTCGGGTGCTTCCCTGTTCAGAGAGGAACAGCAGATAGAGCTGCACTGCGAGCCTGTCAAGAAGTCTTAGAGCGAGGAGAGCCACTCGTAATGTTTCCTGAAGGTACACGCAGATCAGGTTCAAGAGTTGAGAGCGAAAACATGTTTTCAGGTCCCACTTTTGTTGCTGCCAGAGCAGGTGTCCCTATAATTCCTCTCGGAATCGCAGGAACAGATAAAGCCATGCCTCATAAAGCCAGGTTTATCAAACCTGCAAAAGTTTTCATTGTTGTAGGAGAGCCTGTCCTGCCACCAAAGTTTGAAGGACGTGTCCCCAGACAGGCAGTCGAGGACCTCACAGAGCAGTTAAGGCAGGCTTTACAAGAAGCTTTTGAACAAGCCCAGACGCTGCTAGCTGGTAAATCTAGGAAAAATAATAAGCGTCAAACCGTTTAGGATGATGAGCTAAGACTCTGCAGGATCTCCGAAGCGTCGATTTCTTTGTCAGCAAATTTGATGTTTCCCGACGGTGCAGCAAATCCTAATCTCGCGAAACTATCAATAGCGCTAAGTAAGTTCCTTATGTTCCGTGGAGGTGGAAAATATTCATCCTCTAACGTGTGTCTGACGTTATGAACGCCATCAACGGGACTCAGCGCCTCGATCACTTCGCTGACAACTTCGTCTGGAGCTGACGCACCTGCAGTTACACCTACAACCCCAGAAAGATCTTTAGGAAGTTCCTGAGCTTTATTAATCCAAACGACTTTTTCACACCCAGCCTCTTCAGCTAACTTGACCAACGCTCTTGTGTTAGAACTGTTTTTTGAACCTATTACAACTACCGAATCACAGTGCCCCACCAATTCAAGTAACGCGGCTTGCCTGTTAGTAGTAGCGAAACACAAATCGCTTCGTCCAGGAGACCAGATTTCAGGCCAACGTTTTTCTGCAGCTGAAACCACTCCCTCCCAGTCGCGGTGGCTTAATGTTGTTTGAGCTAAAACAGCCACTTTGTCACCGAGCTCAGGCAACGAATCAACATCTTCAGCTTCCTCAACGCGATGAATAGAATCAGGGGAAACGGCTATAGTGCCTTCCGCCTCTTCATGTCCGGCATGTCCAACATAGACAATCTGGAATCCTTTCTTAGAACGTATTTTCACTTCGTGGTGCACTTTGGTTACCAAAGGGCAAACAGCATCCACCATGTAACTAGAAACTTCGTCTGCCTTTTCTACAACTTCCGGAGCTGAACCGTGAGCTGAGAGCATCAGCGGAGAACCTGATGGGACCTCTTCAATATCATCAACAAATACAACGCCAAGTTTTTCAAAACGTTCAACAATAAGTTTGTTATGAACTATTTCGTGATAACAGTAGACAGGCTCATCAAAAGCTTTAACCATCCAAGTTAGAGCTTTGATGGCCATTTCTACACCAGCGCAAAAACCCCTAGGTTCAGCTAAAAGGACACGGTCGACGTTCATACGATAACTTTACTTTGCAAAGGCGGGTCTTAGATAGTCTTGTAGTTATGTCAGTTCCAACAATTGTTTCGGTTTCTCCCAATTCTCCAGCTGAGCAACATGGGTTAAGAGGAGGAGAGGAAATATTAGCTATAAACGGCTGTGTACCAAGAGACGTAATCGAATACCAACTATTGATTGACGAACCGCAAGTTACTCTCGAAATAAATTCAGGTGGAATTCACAGTGAAGTAGAAATAACCAGACAGGCGGGAATTCCTTTGGGGATTGAAGTTGATGGTGCACTTTTCGATCGTGTTCGCACTTGTGACAACCACTGCGAGTTTTGTTTCATATATCAGCTTCCTCCGGGACTCAGAAAAAGCCTCTATCTGAAAGATGACGACTACAGGCTTTCATTCCTATACGGTAATTTCACCACGCTTACCAGATTTACTGAATCGGATTTGGAAAGGGTATTGGCTGAAGGCTTGTCGCCGCTTTATGTGAGTATCCACGCAACTGACCCAAACAAAAGGTCAGAAATGTTGAGAAACCGTAGAGGTGCCACCAGCTTGAGATGGCTTTCAGAGCTATTAGACAACGGAGTAGCTGTTCATGGTCAAGTAGTGGTATGCCCAGGGGTTAATGACGGCTATTGGCTTGAAGATACTCTGGCAGGTATCGCCGAAAAATATTCTGAGTTAGCAACATTGAGTGTGGTGCCTCTAGGCGTGAGTAAGTACACAAATGAACCAAGAATGCGTTCACATACCAGAGCAGAAGCGAATAAAGTCGTTGACCAGATTGAGGTTTGGCAACAGCTATTCAAAGAGCATCTAGGCCGTTATCTTGTTTACGCAGCGGACGAATACTATTTAGCAGCCGAAAGAGACTTTCCAGCAGCTGAAAGTTATGGGGACTTTGAAATGTATGAAGATGGTATAGGAATGGCAAGAGCATTTGAGCTTGAATTCTCAAACCAAGATTTTAAACGTGACAAACCTTCTGGATTTTTTGCCTCCGTGGAAGGAGCCCCACCTCTAGGCTTTAGAGCGCCGCGAGCAGAAATTAACGATGAAGAGAAAAAAAATGAAAAAACAACCGAAACCCCAGTTGGTGTACTTACAGGTGAATTAGGGGCTGAGGTTATAAGGCCCTTAATTGCAAGTTTGAACAGGAAAGACGTTCGAATAGTCCCAGTGAAAAACAATTTTTTCGGCGGAAACATTGGTGTAACAGGTCTGATAGTTGGGGAAGATTTAGTTCGAGTTCTTTCAACAGAACCTGAAGGCCATCGATATTTGCTTCCCGATGTTTGTTTAAGCGGAGGACGATTTTTAGACGGGATGACACCATCAGAGTTGCCCAGAGAAGTTGAAGTGATACCAACAGATGGCGCTTTTCTCAAAAAAACGCTTACTTCGAATAGGTTATGATGATGCTCCCAACAGTCGCGATAGTCGGTAGGCCAAATGTGGGGAAATCGACTCTTCTAAACAGAATACTTGGAAGACGTGAAGCAATAGTAGAAGAACGCCCCGGTGTTACACGAGACCGAAAGGAAGTGGTCGCCTCTTGGTCGGGAAAAGAATTCAAACTCATCGATACAGGTGGGTGGATGGCAGCCGGTAATGCTCTCGATGAAAAAGTCAGCACTCAGAGCGAAAAAGCAATAGGTGAAGCAGACGCAGTTTTATTTGTGGTTGATGTAACTGTTGGAGTCACCGATGATGATGCTCAGATCGCTTCCCTTCTACGTTCGAAGCAAGATACGGTTCTGGTTGTAGCGAACAAAGTAGATAACACGAATCTTGAAACTGAAATGTGGAATCTTCTATCTCTCGGTTTAGGTGAACCTATCCCAGTTAGCGCCCTGCATGGAAAAGGCACCGGAGATCTTCTAGAAATGCTGGTCGAAAAATTACCTTCAACCCAAGAAGAAGAATCAGAGTCAACCGACAATGAAGAAGGGAAAATAATTGGAGTTACTCTAGTTGGAAGACCAAATGTCGGTAAATCGACTCTCTTTAACAGACTTATCGGAGAAGACAGATCAGTTGTGCACGATATGCCGGGAACGACAAGAGACAGCATAGACACAGTTGTAGAAACCGAAAATGGGCCTGTTCGATTCATAGATACAGCAGGAATGAGAAGAAAAGCACGTGTTGATGAGAGCACAGAGTATTACTCGCTGGTAAGGGCTCTGCAAGCGGTTGACTCAGCGGATGTTTCACTGCTGATAATTGACTCAACAGAAGGGGTAACTCATCAAGATCAGAGACTAGCCGAAAGAGTGGATGCCGCAGGATGTCCGATTTTGGTTCTACTAAACAAATGGGATTTATGTGATGCAGAAAAACGAGAAGATGTACTCAGCCAAGTAGGTGATCGGTTGCATTTCATTGGACAGGCTCCGGTAATTAGGATCAGTGCACTGAGTGGACGAAACGTGGGGCGTCTCTGGCCGGCGCTCGCAGAAAGTGTTGCAGAGTATCAGACTCGTATTCCCACCCGAAGAGTTAATGAGGTGGTCAGAGCAGCTCAAGCCGCTCATCCGGCACCAGGGGGAGTGAGGGTTCTCTATGCAACCCAAGGAGCTACTGATCCTCCTACTTTTACGTTGTTCGCTAACCGTGAAGTACCGAAAACTTGGCTTCGTTATCTGGAGAGAAAAATCAGAGAAGATCTTGATTTAGGTTCAACCGCTATAAAACTAAGAGTACGAAGACGCTCAGAGTAGTAAAAAAAGCACTCAGAGTAGTAAATCATTCAAATTTAATTAAAACCTGATCTCCTTATTAGGGGAGTAGCATAATGTTTGAGATGCGGACCCCAGTCCTAACTGCCCTTGGAATAATTTGTCTAGCTGCAACGCTGGCGTGGATTCGCTCTGCTCGTCAACGCTACAGAGTGGTTCAAAAAGTTGACAGTGATGAGGCACCAGATGCGCATACTTTGGCATGGTCAACGTTTCGTAAAGAGATTCATTCTGCGAGTCTTTATGGATTGTTGTCCCTAGCTTCTTTCTTCACTGCTTTTACAGAAACTTCAGACGCAGCAGTAGTCTTTGTTTTGGTTGCAGTGCCGGCTTTGGTGTCAACATATTGGGCTAGGAACGCTGTTCGAGAAGCTCGAATGGCACGTAAAAGTTATGACATAGAACGAAGAGCTCAAGAGGCTTTAGCGCAGGAAGAGTTAGCACCGAAGGCATGGGCTGCACGTTTGGCGCCTGAAGAACTTCCAGAATTTACAGGTTTCGATGTTGGTCGTGTATATCAGGCAGGAACAGGTCTCATGGCAGGCGATTTCTTTGATGTCTTTCAAGCTTCTCCCACTCGATTAGCTGCAGTAATTGGAGATGTTTCAGGTCAAGGAATTGAATCGTCGATAACCGCATTTCAGGCGAAGTATCTTTTAAGAACTTTTTTGCGACAATTTCGCGATCCGGCTCAAGCACTTGAAGAGCTAAATCACCAAATGGTTTCCGTCGAAAGAACAGAAGAGTTTATTTCACTTGTTGTAATAGTTTTTGACACAGAAGCTGAAACTTTGAGATATGCATCGGCCGGTCACCCAGCTGCATTTCTCTGGCACGAACGCGAAGTTAGACCATTGAGGTCAACTGGGCCTCTGTTGATGCTAGACCCGAATGGGCATTTTTTCAGTAGAGAAATACCGTTGTCACGTGATGACATGGCAGTTATGTATACAGATGGTCTGGTTGAGGCACGGCGAGGAGATGAACAATTCGGAGAGGACAGAATAGGTGATGCAATTCGAAGAAACCCTGGAATCTCTCCCGACGTTTTTTGTAAACAATTACTGGACGCTGCAAACGACTTCAATCAAGGAATTCTTGCTGATGACGTAGCCATTCTGGCAATACGAAAAGACTAAAGGCACAAAATGCCCTGGTGCGTTTCCTGTGATAAATACTTGTCACCAAATTCTGTTTCTGTAGTAGGTACTTGTTCATCTTGTGGTGAAAAGGTATTAGAAGGTGACGGAAAAGAAGCCAAGTCACAGAAGATCCCCTGGCATTTCTGGGTTTTTGTCAGCGCAGCAATGATATATCTAGGTTGGCGACTTGTTGAAGGAATTTGGGTTTTGTTTACATAGAAGCCCAAGCAAATAAGCGTTTTAAAACTTAAAAGACGTTTTGAGACTGAACAAAAACGTTAGAGTTCGTGTCGGCGGGCTGTGGCGCAGCTTGGTTAGCGCGTCGGTCTGGGGGACCGAAGGTCGGAGGTTCAAATCCTCTCAGCCCGACAAGAAAACCGGATTATTTTTCTTTGAGCTGGTGGTGGTCGCCGTCAGGGTTGTCAGCACATTCGTAGTTGTCGTCTTCGTCAACAAGGACGCCGTCTTTACTTGAAAGC
>CEPK01077201.1_pt1 | contig 24020 bp, 15 predicted proteins | sample 356231 | NCBI WGS metagenome assembly CEPK01 (sample SAMEA2620259, study PRJEB7988) | marine metagenome | biome: marine biome (ENVO:00000447); feature: deep chlorophyll maximum layer (ENVO:xxxxxxxx); material: "saline water (ENVO:00002010), including plankton (ENVO:xxxxxxxx)" | depth 80 m
GCAGAATTGTGTTTTCCCTTTGACTCGGACGACACTTGGTCCGCATCCGAGGGCCTAGTACTTCCTCCCAGCCTTTCTGAGTCCGATTCGGGCGAATTTAGCAGAGGCGACCAACTACTCGCTGTGTCGTGGCAGTCTATGCATCATGACGAGATGTTGAACGACTCAAAACTACAACCATCGGTGATATGTCTTACTGATTCAGTACAACTGGCCAACAATCCAGGTTTACTCATCGAGGCATTGTATACTCTCAGAACTAGGTTCCCTAACTCATTAATTTGGACTCCTGGAATAGGTGGACCGGATAATTGCGCTCTTCTTGTTTGGATGGGTGTTGACCTGTTTGATTTAGGCCGTTCATCTAGGGCTAGCTCAATGGGAACTATTCTTTCTCAAGAAGGCCCTAGAATACCAGAACACACTTTGAGCGAATCTCATGATATGGGGGCCCAGATTGAAGCTTGGAAGCACGCTATTGGGGCCACTCGGTCCGCCATCCGAAACGGATCATTGCGAGAATTAGCCGAGCGCCAAAGCACCTCTAGTCCACGCTCAGTTGAGAGACTGCGCAGACATGACAAAATGATGAGTAAATTTGGCGGAGGAAAGGCAGGCCTAGAGAGAGTAGTAGGACATGAGCATAAACTCAGGTGCCATACCTATCAGAGCAGAGATGATCCTCTGATTCAGGATTGGAGGGCAAGAGTGGCCGATTCGCACATGCCACCTAAACATCAGCGAAACTTGCTGGTGCTGCTCCCTTGCTCCGCTGTAAAGCCCTACAGAACCTCACAGAGTCATCGTAGATTCATGTCGGCAATTACTACTAATTCAGCCCACCAAGTCATGGTCACAGCCCCATTGGGATTGGTGCCTAGGGAATTGGAAGAGATATGGCCTGCAGCCAATTATGACATACCAGTAACAGGAGATTGGGATTTGGACGAGTTAGAAGTAATTCGAGATATGCTAGAAAGGCTATGTTCAAGAGTTGGATATTCGCGAATAATCAATCATTCGGGAGTTGACATAAATATCGAAGGAATCGAGATTACTGATACAAGAAAAGGAGAATCTGCAGGCTCAGCCGACTCTATAGAAAGACTGAGAAATGCAGTCAGCCAAGCTGACGAGGAAATGAGTTTGAATTCAATCAAGAAATCCCAAAACACCCTCGAGCAGCTAAGAGCGCTTTCAAGATTCCAGCATGGTACTGATGCATGGCTCGAAGATGCAGCTATACGTGGAAGACCTCCTATCTTTACGATAATGAAAGGCGGTGAGCAGATAGCTATGTGGAACCCTCGTACTGGCCGATTCGCATTCTCCAAAGCTTGTCTACCATTATTGATGCAATCAGGTACTTTCCCTATAGTCGAATTATCTCCAGATTTAGATTGGAAGGGAGATCTATTTTCGAGCAATGTAATTGCTGCTGACTCCAATATCAGGATTGGAGATGAAATACTGGTGATACAGAAAGATTCCCTTGTCGGCTCAGCAAGAGCTGAGGCTGCCGGATGGGAGTGGCCAGAGGGAGCTGGTAGGCTTGCAAAGAGCCAACACAGGCTCTGAGTATTCTTATGGCGCTGCGTAGCGATTAAAGAGGGAGAGCAGGTCGCCCGGTCGCCGAGGTGTGAGATTATGTCGCGTATGCACAGTGGAGGTAAGGGCAAGAGTGGTTCAAACCGGCCACACGCTTCTGAGGCTCCAGCATGGTCTACTAGTGACAAGGCAGAGATTGAGGAATTAATCGTCAACCTCGCTAACGAGGGCCATTCAACTGCCATGATCGGCACCATACTACGTGATCGCCACGCAGTTCCAAATGCACGCTTAGTCACGGGAGAGAGAGTTTCGGAGATATTGGCTAGAAACGGCATCTCCGGAAAATATCCTGAAGATTTGATGAACTTGATGAGAAAGGCATTGAATCTTATGGACCACCTTTCATCGAATCCGAAGGATTTGCACAACCGTAGACAACTATCTCTTTGCGAGTCGAAAATTAGAAGGCTAGCTAGGTACTATATCGGTACCGGAAAGCTCCCTCAAGATTGGGTGTACAAGCAGGACCAACTTCGATTGATGGTTGAGTGATTATACGCAGAGGATTTGTACCTCTAGTTCGTAGCAGTGTTGTGCGCACGCTTCTCGGGTCAGAGCCACTATCTGAGGTCGCAGACCTAATTTCCTCAGCTGCAGATTCGATAAGAAGCAACAAATCTCCTGTGCTACTGCTGGCAGCCCCCTCGCTACAAGGCGCATTAGCATCAGCACCAATTGAAGCGGCACTTCTAGACTCGGGATTACCTTACAGAAGGAGATTCAAGATGGAACCGCCTTCCGATGGCCCTTGGATTCACATTCTTGGACCCGGCGATTTTAGTGGCCCTTTACTGTCAGAGGTTCCGTTCAACCTCTCAATCTCAAATACGGTTGTAGATGGATTATCTGGACACCAAGGGGATCCCAGAAAGGGCCCTCTAACTGTAGTGGCCCAGGCTCACGCCCTAGCTGAGGCTATTTCTCCACAGGGCCAGAGGACCCGCCGCCTAAGGCCATGGGCATTATCTGGAAACTGGCTACACTCGGCTTTAGACACAACTTATGACCCGGTTTATTCAGCACTGAGGGACATTTTGTTGGAAGATGGATCAATCAGGGTGGTGCCACTCCCAGAGGTCCCAAAACCAAACATCTCCAACAACAGCTGGATAGATCCACAAGCACTGGAGGCAGTCTCATCTCGATGGGATAGTTTGGATATGGAAGGCAGAGCAAGAGCCCTTTCCCACCTCATGAAACCAGGTCTTTCTCAAAGCACTCCTTCTACTGCAAGGATGGAAGAGATAGGTTGGCACTGTGTGATGGGACCAGGGTGGCAAACCGATTTGGCCGGACAGATTTCATCTGCAGCAACCTTCTGGAAAAGCGATGCAGCACCTATAGCGGCAACCAAAGTGGCGGATTCACTACTAAGGGAAGGAATCATTCCTCAATCCTAAGCATGTTCTCACAATTTGGACACTCCATCCTTAGAGGCCTAACATCAGATTCTACAGTCACTTTGGTAGAACAAACTGGACACTGGATACTCGGACCTTTTGGTTGCTTAATCATCTTTTGAACAGTTTCATTCTTCGGAGATACAAGGGCTACAGGGAAGACTAGCAGCACTGAAGACAGCGAGACTCCGAACACAATAGGCATTGGCATGCCAAGAACATAGATGACTAGTGCAAGACAACCCAGGGTGATTACAGTGACGAGTGCAGGAAGACTGGTCCTTCGCTTAGTCAGAGACATGGCAAATCCAATACCAATTGAAAGGAACAACACAGACATCGCCGCTCCGATAAGAACTCCGTAGAGGATGAATCCCGAGGGTTGGTACTCTACTCTGAAATCCAAGTCAGGATCCAGTCCAGACTCTTCGATTGTAATGACTTCTAGAACTACCCATCTCCTGTGCTTATACTGTATTTCATCAGAAGCCACAGCACCGAGATCTTCGAATAGAGTAGACTTCAATTCTGCAGACAATTCTATGTCGGTCCAGTAATCATCTTGGGATGATCTAACAAATGTCTCAACCAGAATCTGCCTAGATCCCTCTGATGAATCGTAATTGTATGATGTATCAATCGTTATTGTAATTGCATCCGCACTAAAGGCCCTAGTGGCCCCCATGTCTACATTTATCTCGGTAGGGCCTAGGTTGATTGGATTGACGCCCAGTATTGATTCGACTTCTAAGAATAGGCCATTAGACATGAATGAACGAAGGTTTGAGGCGGAACCAGTCAAATGCCCCTGCAGGGCCAATAATTCCGAATCATCGACTCTTCCATTGTGCCTGTCAGCAGAAGGCACAGAGTCGGCATAAGAGTTCAGATTTCTCCACCAACTGTTCGAACCAAGACTTTGATTACCAATGTTGTCTAGTCCCCAGCGCATCCATTGAGACATCGAACCATCGAATTTGATTACTGCCCCACGCTCGACTTCGTAACCATCCCATACGGCCTCAATCTCAAGATCTAATGTTGACCCGCCCGTTCTCAAAGGCTCATTAGCAGGATACCATCCTCCCGGATTATCATCATCCTCGCCGATGACAATTTCGTGATTCTTTGACTTAGAAATTTGCAAACCATCCTGGGGACTGAGTTGGAAATCGACTGTAATAGTCCCCGCCTCAAAATTATCAGGCACCTCCCAGAAGAAGGTAACTTCCACACCCTCCTCAACTCCAGTAGCAATCGGCATTTGACTTACTTGGGATCCCTGAACAGAAATCCCTCCCGTTGATCCGGACCACATCCTATCATCAAACCCGGATTTCAGGACAATGGGGAAATATACCAAATCCCCTAGGACGCTCGCATCCTTCATTTCGATATCAACAAGAGGGAAACGCATTGAGATTTGCGCGTCGTGTGCTTCTGAACCCCAAAGGAATCTGACCCCAGCATCATCTCCGGGTTGGGAAAACATGAGATTTCTGACAGTCAAGGAAATCTGAACCCTATCTCCATCGTTAACACTACCGGAGCCCACATCTACACTGACCTGAAGAGATCCAGATCCAGATAGAAATGGATTGAATCCACCATCTCCATCATAGAAAGATCCTCCTATTCTAACCTCAAGAGTTGAGTTGATGGTTACACCAGCAGCACCTTCGACTTCATATGGTATTGAAAGCTCCCAAGTGGAGTTTTCGTAATTTCCTTCCGTACCCCAAGTTACCTCCCATGTTCCTACTTTTATTTCGCTTAGTATAGAAGGAGTCACCAGCGTAGATTCTGAATCAGAGGAATCGCTAGCCAAGTCTTCTTGAAACGGTGTCAGAGTGCCATCGTCAGATTCACCCATCAAATATAGGCGGAAATCTGTAGAATTACAGCATGTAACTCCACTCTGTGCAGAAGAAATCAGAGGAGTAGCACTCATTAACAGAAGCACCAAAACTAGCGTCAGTGCACGCAAGCGCGCTGTATGCATCAGACCTTGTGGCCAGCATGCAACCCTTCAATGCGACGCCTACTTGGTGCCGGATAATGTACAATCTGCAGTAGTGTGGGAAACGCTAACTATGCAACCATACGAGTTTAGCAACTCCGTTGTCTGATATCTCTTCTAGTACAGCGAAACCCACTCTCTCCAGCTGATACACATTGCCTACAACGAGTTCACAGTTCTCCAACAAGCCATTAACCAAATTCACTTCATCTCCATCCGGGATATACAGATTTGCTTCACAGCACACCTCCTTCGGTAGCCATTGAACAATTGGACGATCATCGGATCTTTCGATGGATTCAATCTTCGCAAGAGAACCAGAGATACTGATGTCGGCGAATTCTTTCAATCTCAAACTGACATTCTCAAAATCTACTTTTTGGATGTATATTGAATCCGATATAGTCCACTTCCTAGTCCCTTTAATTCCTCCATCGGGGTGCCGAGGCGATTCTACAACTGTGCCCTGTATTCCTTCTATTTCCAAAAGAATTGGAGAAGCAACAAAACTACGGCGTTCTGTCTTTGCATCCAACACGCTTGAATTCTTAGACTCGATAGTCTGCATAGGTATGGAGATATCTTTCTGAGTCACGCCCAATTCTATCCAGAATTCTCGTAAGGCCTGAGGATCGAATCCTCTTCGCCTAAGGGATTGAATTGTTGGAAGACGCAAGTCGCCCCAACCTTCTCGCTCTCCTGTTTCAATCGAGGAACGCATGGAAGAAGTAGAAAACCCTCCAAATTCGTGAACTTTTACTCTTCCCCAATATAGAGTCTCAGGATAATCCCAACCCAGATGTTCATACAGCAGAGTTTGTTTTCTGGTACTATCCATCAAATCCTTTCCACGGACGATATGTGTGACTCCTTGTTCGTGGTCTTCTATTGCACTCTGGAAGTCCAATAGTGGCCATACTCTGTATCGATCCCCAACCATCGGATGAGGAGAATGTTGGATTCTCAATGCAGGCCAATCTCTAAGCGCAGGGTTTGGTAATGTCATATCGGTCCTAACTCTGACTACGGCATCCCCCTCGCCAAATTCACCATTATTCATTGAATCCCAATCCGATAGGTTCTCGGAAACAGCCTTGGAACGGCAAGGACACTCAACTTTCGCCTCTCTGAATTTTCTGAATTCATCCGCCAAACATCTGCAGACATAGCAATGACCTTCGGATAGGAGTCTACTAGCAAATTCGAGATACACGGGAATCCTATCACTAGCTCGAACAATAATGTCGGCAGGCCTTCCAGCCAACCACTCATATTCGTCCTCAATCCACTGATAAGCTGCTGGGAGGGGAGGTTTGACTTTGGTATCTGTATCGTCAAATCTCAGAACTACCTTGCCTCCATGCATCTTTGCATACTCCGAATTAATTACAACACCTCTAGAGTGACCTAGGGTCAGAGGGCCGTTGGGATTAGGGGCGAATCTGAGGACTACTGAACCCGTATCTCCGGGCAACTCTTTGAGCCCCTCGATTTTTCGATGCTTTTCCCTCTCCAGAGCATCGGGAGCAACTCTCTCCAGCTCTGCTCTAACAGCATCGAGACCTTCTTTGAGAGCCATTGTGTTTGCATTCTCTACCTCCTCTGAGACTATGCTCATCAAGCGCTTGGCATCAGACCTCAAATTCGGGCTCTCAGATAGTAGCCTACCAAGTACACTTCCAACCTGTCCGTTGCCATTGTATTCTAGCGAATTCTGAAGGGCAAACTTCCGCACCGAAGCAACAACCTCGGCACCCCAACTCTCGCCTTCAGACATATTAACAAGACTTTCCGCGTAAATGCAGCATTTCACGCTTCGCTCGTTCACCACTCTTCAAGCATCGTTTGTCTAAGTGGACTTTGGTCTTCGGATCTAGTAGGCACAGGTGTGCCGTGAACTTCCTTCCAGAGGTCCGAAACGGTAGACCAACTCCATCTCAAATCTTTGTGAGGCAGATTCCCAGAAACTAGCTTTCTGACCGCCTCCCTAGTTACTCCATCGGAAGGGTATCCCGAACCGATTGCGAAACCCAACTCTCGCTGGATTCTTGCAATCTCATTATCTCTACTTACTTTTGCAATAATGCTAGCGGCTCCAGCAACCGGATCTATCGAATCCATTGCATGTCGCGAATCTATCTTCCAATTCGTCCAGTTCTGCCCTAATTTGGAAGCTATCCTTCTTGAGAACCTAGACTCATCTACATCACAAGAGTCTACTCTCAATACGCCTTCAGAATTATCCTGGCAAGCTGACTCAATAGCCTCAGCAAACAATTCAACTTCCAGCTTGTTTAAATCCGAGTGGAGGCTATTTGAGTCTATTCTAGACGGCTCGCAAATCACAATACTAATTCCCCATCCTTTCGACTCTGCATTTTCACGTATTTCTGACTCAATCACTTCTCTTTTCTTTGCAGACAAAAGTTTTGAGTCTCTCACTCCAATATCTCGCAAAATACTGCAATCTGACTCAGATACACACAGCGCACACACTACTAGTGGCCCAATCACGGGCCCCCTGCCTGCTTCATCCACGCCGATGATTGGATTCGTCATATCTCTAGGTCGAAGTCTGCCGGGCTATCATCATCTCTGCGTTTCTTAGTAACTACTCTTCGAATCTCTGAATCATCTGAATCCAGCATGATATTGCTTGGGTGAGGATTTTCTCCTTCGTTAATCCGATCTGCTAACTCGATTGCCGAGTCCAGAGCCTCATCGGTTTGGAACCTATCGAGAGCCTCAGTTGCCTTTCCAACTATCTCTTGGCTAGGTCCTTGCTTTGGTTTCTCCGCGAGCCCTCCTGATTTCTCCAAGAATTCGGCAGCGAATTCTCTCGAAGTTACTCTCGGGCTTTCAACCAAGTCGGGTGCATGCCCGCCGCCTTCTTTGAATCTCGACATCCACTCTTCTGCACTTTCTACTTGCTTTTCATCAACTAACATATTTCCTTGCATCGCCTCAGTTCTTTTTCTCATTGCCAGTACGACTCCGATACTTCCAGCAATAATTACCAGAACAATTAGTATACCTTCATGCCACACTTCTAACCAGTCGATTATGGATTGTATTAACGAGGGCTTGCAGCAAGGAGGAGGCAATACTTCAGACCCCTCTAAGAGTACCGAATCAGTGCCGATAAATACTATGGAAGGATCTCTTATCGATCTTACTTCAACCGTTAGGACTAACTCCGAATCAACTGGAGATTCCATAGGCACAATTATCCAAGCCACGAATTCGACATTCTCTCCTCGAGGTACATCCATCAATTCAAACGATCTAGCGTTTCCATTGCCCGAATCCGCTACAGCCCCAGGAGGTACAATCAGACCGAATTCGGTAACTTGGTTAGAATCGATGCTGACGACCAATCCATCGGCCTCATTTCCTAAGTTTGTCAATAACCATGAAGATGTCAAATTGTTTTGATCCGAAAGTACGGAAGAATATCTCTCCACACTCCACTCATAGTACTCCCCAACTTTAACGCCGACTGAAAGATTAGCAGGCGACCAATCTCCCAACCACAAAGAAATAGAGATTTGAGATTCTAGGTCGGCCTGAGTGCCGTTTAACACTGCAAAAGTCAATACAATTCCATTCATCGACTGGCCAGGCCCAAGACTGAATTGCTGCTTCTCAAGTGTGATATCTAACCAATCTGGAGTTTCGCCAATCTTGATTTCAAAACTCGAAGTGACATCTCCAGTATTCTCTATTCTGAGTAAAGCAGAGCAATGACCTCCCGGAGATGTATCGGTCGAACAAGTATTCTCGGAGATAGTCATTAAGCCGCCAGAACGAGGAACTATGCTTACTCGCTGAGAAACCGAGGACAAATCCTCATTTGCAGCGACATCCCACACGATGATATTGAATTGGAGATTCCCTGGATATCTCTCAGGAGCTTGGACCTGAACTTGTGCCCTAGCATCTCCTCCTGGGGGCATAGAGTCCAATTCAGCTCTACTCAGAATTATAGCAGCCCATCCCTCATGGGATATCGAGAGCCCAGAATCAGACAATACCGAACCGTTTTCATCAGTAGTCTCAATTTCTATATTTAGGTCCCTAACTGAATTGCCAAGATTAACAACATCGACATAGAGAGTAATTACTTCGCCAGGAGAAATCGAAGCATTTCCTCCTCCAGATGTTATCTCAGTCCCATAACTGAATCCATATCTGAGTGAGAAATTGTACCAGTCCTGAGAACCTCCAGATGTTGTAAGTTGCATGCTGAATTGGTGCAGTGAATTCGCCATTGGAAGGCCACCAAAGACCTCTGGAGAGGCGATGGAGAATTGCACCCATTGAGGTGCATCGGAGGGGGCCGAGAATAGGTGTCCATCAGATGGTGTCTCAAAATAGGTCCATGAGATGTCCCAGTCCATAGGTCCAGAAATTGAAACAAGTGCTGAATCATCCACCTCGGCGTAATTAGTGAAATTGAAATTTAGCCCAATTGTCGAATCTGGTTCAATATCAAAAATCGAACCAGATTCTGGGCCGAACCTAACCTCCGTCCTATCAACTTGCCATGGGTATGTGTAGTTCGGGGTTTCATTGAATACAGTGGCAGCGGCAGCCTCTTGTAATTCCAAAGCTCGTTGCGGAGAAATTTGGCTAGGCGCCTGTCTACCTACAGGACTTTCTCCAGTGATTGTGGCATGGATTACGCATGCCGCCAGATAAGTGCCATCGATAGAGGGATGTGATCCATCGCTGTCATACAATGCAGAAAATGATGTCCAACCATCGGTTGCATTCTGGCCCGATTCTTCTACAGTATCGTGGATGTGCATGAATGCCAGCCCGATTGGAGCAATGTATGTTGGACGGTCTGATGTGGTGATATTTTCGTTGTACATCTCATACCCACGGGCTATGCCATGTTGCATACTTGTGTAATCAGGGTGCATCCAAGATCCATCCATCCAAGCCCAAGTCATGAACAGAATTGTCTCTCCTCCCTTGGAGTCTATCCTCTGATTAAGGTAGATTAGTCCCGCTAAACTATCTTGCCAATAATCAGTGTCAATTGCCAATGCAGGGACTTGGGACTGATCTTGCAGAATAACATAGTCATATCGTTGTTGCAATGTTGTATTCCAAGAGTGTCCAGGAGTATCGGCTCTCTCTGCATGCTCACTAAGTTTCAGGCCTCCGCTAGTTAGCGAAGTGACTTGAGCATCCTCTCCAGAATCAGTCAATATGGTATCCAATCTAACCGCTAATGAATTACCAGCTGTGTATGAGTTGCCCAGCATCAGTATATCTAGAGAACTATCCTTCTCCGCTGCCCTTGAGGTGCCATTCGATTCGATGATGGAGCCCGGAGAAAATACAGGAAAAATCAGCAAACCGACGAGAATCGCGATGAAGAATCTCCGACTCATATTGTTATCGGAAACTCAGAAAGATATCATTTCTACCCTATCTCGTCAGTTTTTTGCGAAGTATTGATGGCCCGGGGCGTTGTTCAATGCACATGGCATCGAAGTGGCCCTTTACGAAGAAACCCGCCGAACCACGACAAGCTGTAGAAGTCGACAAGAGGAAAATTGTGGAATACGAGCGCAAGCCTGATGATGAATCAAAGGAGAAGATGGCTGACCGTAGCCATCTAGAAAACAAGTCCTTCAAAGACGCAATGGACCTGCTCGGAGGGGACTCATAATCACAAAATCGGATTTGGAGCTACTCGACTAAGGGCAGCGATGTCTAACTCTCCTCCATTTACTGGCGAGCGTAACCCAAACTCGTTGAGAACATGTGGAGAGACCTCTCCAAAAGATCCAATTTCATCCCCTTCATAGAAAATTTTCGCACCTCTTCCTGGAATCCAAGGCCCCTCATCTGCTTCTTCTAGGGTTACTTCACCGATTCCAGTACCAAGGTCTCTCAGAAGTGCTTGAACCACTCCCTTGGCACTAGCAAATCCTCCTGACACTTCGGCACAAGCCCAAGCAACTCTTGGTTGGTTCTTTGAGTCTCTGACCACATCGCTAAGCTCGTAAACCCTCTGAGGCAATTCGTGATGCCGGTTTGAGGATAACAGCACCAATAGGGAAGGCAGTATATTCTGTCTGAGTATCGTATGCTCTACTGAGATAGGATTGGAAATCTTTGCAATTCCTCCATCGGGACTCCACCCAACTCTATCGAACTGATCTCTTTCATTCGATAGAGTAAGGCCCTGTGTCTCTTGGATGCCCAATGAGCGAAGACTAGCACGAATGCGTCTGTGAAAGTGAGATGAAGAAAGAGGAATTGCATCTAGATGAACCTCTGAAAATCTATCTGGGAGATTGTGATAGCCAAATCCTATTGCTATATCCTCGACGATATCAATTGGGTGCATAATGTCGCTTCTCCATCTAGGCATTTCTACTACATGTTCCTTCTCGCCTATAACGCAGTCTGCCCACTTCTCCGGTTTATTTGACCCATCGGTTACTGTTCTCGAATCTAACAGAGACCCGCCCATCCGTTGGAGTGCTTTCGTGATTTGTTCTTGGTCTAACTGTATGCCTAGGATTTTGGAAATTAATCTCTCAGGCACTCTGTGTTGTACCGAGTCCCCGCGTGGAGTATGCGCTATCTCGCCCGAGTGATCGGTGACCTTTACGCTCTCGACCCTTCCTCCTCTCTCATTTAGGGCTAAGCAGATTAGCATCAGACACGCTTCGCATGAGCGCATGTCCCACCCAGTAACATCAATCAAGAAATCTCTAGTAGAATTAGACACGGTTGTATGATTGCCATTGATAATCGGAGGGAAGGACAAGACATCGTCATTTGAGTCTAGGATTACAGGATACAAATCAAGACCATCCATCAGGTGAGCATAGTCAATTCCTTTCGGATGTTCTTGCAGAATTTGTTTGATACTCATGCTTCGATCCATCATTAGAGGCTTGAATGAGTAAGATTCAGGCACTGTAACAACTCTGAATGGTCCTTTAACCGCTTGTAAATCATGAACTCCAATGGAGGCCAATGCGCGCTTTCTACCCAAGGTCAAATGTAACTTTTCCTGATGATCCATCAATGATTGTATGAAAGCCTCAATGCTATCTTCATTATCTCCCGGATCCACTCCTCTTACGACTGCAGCCAAGACGACCGGCCTTACTTCCTTTAGTGATGAATCAACTGTCATCTCCAAGCCACTAGATTCAACCTCCATTGAGGGATCAACTAACTCTCCTCTAGCAAAGCTTCTAGCTGCCCTAGCCAAGGTCTCGTGACTCAGCAAGTCTGGTCGATCAGGAAAGACCTCCACTTCAACGACTTCCTCGTCGTTACCCTCTACTGGACATCCCATACTGGGTAGCCAATCCGACCAAGACTCGGGAGAATGCTCAGAGCCATTCAACTTCTGGATGTATTCTAGCAGGCTATGCTGGAGATTTAGGGTCGGCATACTAATCTCAGTTTCCTAACCACATGGGCAATGGACGGTCATATCCTATTAATCTCAAACCACTTATTGACGCGGTATCGTGGTCTAAAGCCCTGAGATTTCTTCTATTCAACTTCTCCAGACCATCGATGCCGAGTCCAACCATCCACCCCCGGACTGCAGATCTCAACCATTGCAAGGTCTCCTCTAGTCCCTCTCGGGGAGGCGGTGCAACTAGAACCGAACATCCAGCTGCCACACAGATGAGAAGATCTTCGCTACTTGGGGCCTCGTCCATTTCGATTAGTAAGTGACGACCCTGCCCGGTCAAATTCATCGCCCGTGCCGCTAGACCAATACGAGGCAGTGCGGCCGCAGCCCTACTGCCTCCGGGTGAAGCAGTATCGATTATTGCGCCGTCGAGATCCAAATCTACTACTAATCTAAACAAGTGGTCGACCCTGTCTACTCCATCTCTGAGAAGTACCAGTGAGTCCTCACCCATCTTACTAGTCAAAGAGACAAGAATCGCCTCAATCTCTGCATCATTCATCGGAGGAACGCCATCTAAATCTAGGACGATGCCAGCACATCCTCGTATATCCTCAGAGCACTTAACTAGCTCATCTTCCCCAATTAATAGCAAGTCACAGGTCCGTGGTGAGGACCTAACAATTGCAGGCTGTTCCGACTCGGCTATCCCTTGCCAAGATTGGGCAGAATCTGTTTCAATAAGCCATGGAATTGGGAATAGAAGACCTCCTTCCTCAGACCCCATGGGCATTAGAAGAGTGAAGGGGTCAAGTGAGGCATGCAATGGCAATCTTTCCGAAGAAGAAGGTATGAGCGCAATATTCTCGAACCCTTCGGATACGGAGGTTTCGGGAATCTCAATTGAGGGGGAAATCGAATTCTCAGATCGAGTTAGAACAAGTGCATCTTCTTCCATGGAGAGGCCCATTGGATCCAAGTGAATCGATACCTCTGAGACTTCCTCTGCTTCGATGCCTCGCATGGCAGCCCCTTCTCCTGGGGGCGGGCAACTACCGGCGATAATGATGCGGCCACCAGTCATCCCCAAGCCCGGCTCAGTACCGACTGAACCGAGTACTACAATCGTACCTCCAGACATTCCTGCACCAACTCCTTTTCCAGCATGTCCGCGAATAATCATGATTCCGCCTTTCATTCCAGCTCCAGCTTCATCTCCTGCTGAACCCTGTACAATAATGGCACCTCCCGACATACAATGCCCTGCTCGCTCTGAAACATCCTTCTCGACTACAATTCTCCCGTCTCTCTGAAACGCTCCAAGCATGGAATCAGCCGAGCCCTGCAAAGTGAAAGTTCCGCCATCATTCATCGCCCCTGCACATTGCCCCAAATCACCTAGGAGAAGTACTCTAGAGTCCTTAGGTAAATGACTCGCTGCACCTATCTCACCACTCTTGGGCTTCTCGTCACCACTTCTTCCCCAGCCTATCCTGATTAGCAAGTCTCTCTTGAGGGCCTCATCTAGCATACCGTCTAAATCACGAGCGAGCTTCATGCTCTTTGTGGTAACTTCGCGCATGCTCTTCGCTTAGGGACACCATACTCCCCGTCTTGACTCTGACGGGCGACACGACCCGGATACACGCTTAGATGGCATCATCGTGATGTTCGGAGCAAAGGGTATGTTGATAGAGGGCATTCAATGAAGTAGGCACGCCCCAAGGGGGCGCTTGGGGGCATTTCGTGATTCGAGTCGCGATAAATGGATTCGGAACTATTGGCAAGAGAGTCGCCGATGCTGTCGACGCCCAAGATGACATGATAGTCGCTGGCGTCACCAAGACGGGACCAAGTTTCGGATGCGATTTGGCTGTTCGAAAAGGGTTCCCTCTATACTGTACTAATGACGACCCTAATCGCATCGCAGCCTTCGAAGAGGGCGGCTATGAGTGTAAAGGCGGATTATCCGATCTTCTGTCAACAGCCGATGTGGTTGTTGATTGTGCGCCGGGCAAGAGAGGCGCAGAGAACCTATCCAAGTACAAGGCTGCTGGAATCAAGCATATTTTCCAAGGCGGCGAGAAACATAATCTAACCGGATTATCATACACTTCCTGTGCTAATCATGAAGCTAATTTAGGCGCTGAAGGAACTAGAGTAGTTTCTTGCAACACTACAGGCCTATCTCGTACCTTAGTCCCACTTTTCGAGAAGTGTAAATCCCTGAAAGTTGAGTGCACAATGATTAGGCGCGCAGCCGATCCAGGCGACTCAAGTAAAGGCCCAATTAACGCAATCAAGCCCGTTTTGAAAGTACCCAGCCACCACGGCCCCGATTTAATGACTGTCAAGCCAGAGATTGAGATTAATTCCCTCGCTGTCGCAGTGCCTACAACGATAATGCATGTGCATGCGATAATCGCCGACTTGCCGAGTGGACACGGCATGACAACCGACTCAATTCTAGAACTTTGGAGAAAGACTCCAAGAGTGCTGCTGATGAGCGGCTCAGGGGACCGAATTACTACTACTGCGGAGGTCATGGAGATGGCCAGAGATATTGGCAGAAAGTGGGGGGATTTGCATGAGGTATTCGTTTGGGAGGATGGTGTGAGTTTAATCGGAGATAGGCTGTACTATTTCCAAGCCATTCATCAAGAGAGCGATGTCATTCCGGAAAACATCGACTGTATTCGAGCATTAATGAGTACAGAGACCGACTGGAAAACCTCGGTTTCAAAGACTGATGAGGCGATTTCTAGCTACTATGGGATGTAATCCCATAGCGATGCATTGGCCATACATCCAGCATCAACGGTCAAAAAGCCCCCTAGGGCTCGCCAGCACATGACTGGGTCTCGGATGACAGTACTAGTACTGTCCACTCTGATGCTTTCTGTCTGGTCAGGAGTAGTTTCAGCGACCGCGGATTCTCCAAACACCACTCATCCGAATGCCAATTCAGAAGAAATCATTCAGTATCCTTCTTGGCAAGTCGCTACACCCACTGGATCTTATTTCGAATTAAGACAATCTTCAGGAATTATTCATTCCCCCTATGGCCCGTTCGACCCATTATTTGATCCGATTCCATTGGGCCCTGAAAATTTGTACGACCCTAAGGCACTAGAGAGGACTGAAATGGTGATTGTACAATCATCATCTTCCGATTTGACTTCTATGCTGTCGACTCTACAAGAACTAGACTTACCTGTCTTAGATAGATTCCCTGATGATTCGGCAATAATCAGAGTGGATGTCTCACAGAGTCCAACAATCATTTCCTCTTTGATGGAAGAAAAGAGCATCAGATGGGCAGGGTCTCTCCCAATTGCTTGGAGAGTGTCTCCGGAACTTTCGCACTTCGCAGGAAGGGAAGGGATTGTCGTAGATATCGACATCACTCCTGCTCCAGACTTGGAGCCCAGAGAACTGACTGCACTTTCTGTAGATTTGGCTTCCATCTCTGGAGACTTTTCGGAACGAGAGGCATGCGATCAGTATCTTTGCCAACCTAGATTGATTGATTCTTACTGGATTCCTATTCTAGCCATGGATGGAAGGATTCTAAGCGCAGATATAGCTTCAATTTATTCTGTCCAAAACACCAATGCAAGTCTAATTGGCGGCATTGAGGATGCTCGAGTCACTACAGGACTTGCCCTAAACGGATCGGGAGAAGTCCTCGCTGTTTCGGACACAGGCTTGGATGAAGATCATGGCGATTTTGGCAACCGTATTCGAGCAATATATGACCAATTTGGTCCCGATAATTCTCATTCAGATGCCAACAGTGGGCATGGCACGCATGTGTCTGCGACACTATTAGGAGACGGATCTGGTAATTCTGACGCCGAGGGTATGGTTCCGGCGGCTACCTTCCACTTCTATCAATTAGAGGCCGACAGTAACGGCTTACTTGCTCGCTGGGGATCTCTGTACGAGATGTTCAGTCATTCTTGGCAGAACAATGCAAGAATACAGACTAATAGTTGGGGTAACGAGAACCTAGTAGGTGAATATAGCTCAGACTCACGGTCTGCAGACTCATTCCTAGTCGACTATCCGCGCTTCCTCGTTCTATTTTCTGCCGGCGACTTGGCTGGCGGGGGAATCACTCCTCCTGGGACTTCAAAGAATGTAATTACAGTAGGCGCATCTACAACCGGTTCATTCGGCAGCAGCTCTGAGGGCTCAGTTGCACCTTTCTCTTCTAGAGGTACAACCGCCGATGGACGTATCAAGCCCGATATAGTAGCTCCTGGCGTAGCAATCTGTTCTGCAAGGGCCGAAGAAGCTCAACTGGCTTCAGGCGATTCCTGCTCTAGCGCCACCCACTCAGGGACACAAATTCCTCTGTATATGACTCTAGACGGCTCATCCATGGCCACACCTGTAGCCGCAGGTGCAGCGACAATGGTAAGGCAATATCTGCGTGAATCCCAATTAATTACAGAGCCCAGATCTGATTTAATCAAAGCTATTCTAATAAACGGAGCAGAAGACATAGGGGAACCCGACATACCCAATTCTGCTGAGGGATGGGGACAACTAGATTTGGACAACAGCCTGTCTCCGCACTCTTCAGAACAAAGCCTGAATCTTTTCTATGACTACTCTAGAGAATTACTACCAGGACACTCATTCGTCTATACCTTCGATGTCGACGGTAATTACGGTCTTGATGTAACACTAGTTTGGAATGACCAGGCAGGCTCTGCCGTTGCTGACCAATCCGCTTCCAGATTAGTCAACGATCTAGACTTACGGGTTGTTTCTCCTGATGGCACAGTCTATCTTGCCAACAATTTCATCTCCGGCTTCAGCTCCTCCGGAGGTTCAGAAGACAGACTGAACAATGTCGAGAGGGTCCGTATTCCAACCGGCTCTACTTCCGGGTCTTGGTCAGTTATCGTTGGGCATGCAGGAGGTTCAGTGCAGGACTATGCAATAGTGCTTACAGGCTTAGCTAGCGAGACCCAGAGTCCAGATCTTACCGTCTTTCCGAACTCATTGTCTACTTCAGTTGCAAATCCATTGCAAGGGGACACACTACTAATCGAAGCAGTCTGGAAGAACCAAGCCGCAGCACCCACTGGGACTTACTCTATAGAAATCAAGGATTTGACTGCCGGCACTGTAATTCACAACTCTGTCCGATCATCCTTGGCTGGAGGAGTAGTTGACTCAATCTCTTTCCCACATTCATTCTCCACAACAGGGACACATGAGTTGGAGCTAAGATTGGACTCGAACTCCGAGGTATCGGAGTTGAATGATGAGAATTCTGGAATAGACAATAATTGGATTAGAATTTTTGTCAATGTTTCACAAATCGGAGTACGACTAACTCCTTTGATGGAGGATGGATCAGTTCCTTCGAATCCCGCTGAACTAAACCAAGCCATGGTCAGAACACTCGACCCTAGGGAAGCTAGTTGGGTGTTATTTGAGTTGGAGATGAGAAATGAAGGAACTTCTGAGATCTCAGTCGGACTAAGTGTCTCCCCGGTCCAGCTTATCGGAGATAATGGAGTACTCTACCAACCACAGGATGAATGGTGGAAACTAATCAATGAATCAGGGCCTTGGACCCTAGCACCGTTTGGAGAAGAAGGAGATCGCACAGTTGTCACTCTCAATATGTCCGACATGGATACTGATTTGTCTAGCGATTCCGAAGTAGTCTACGCTCTACCGGGCACCTTCGTATCGGACCTCACGCTTTTCGACACTAATTCTCCAACAGTATCTCACAGCATCCGATTGAGTGCAGTGGTAGAGCGAGTCGAGGGGTTATTCACTGTGGTAGCTGGAACGGAGAGCCTAGGGGCAGAGCCAGGAGAGTTAGCAGTATTTTCTCTCTCTATCAAGAACACTGGTAACGGCCCCACTCAATACATCGTTTCATGCGAGTCTACTGATAGGTGGACGATTAGCATAGGAAATAGTCAATCATCAGAGATTACTCTCGAGCCCCTGAGCCGACTGCAATTCTTACCTCTGCCCATAAGGGTAAGAGTTCCTCATGCTGTGGCCGGAATACCTCCAGCGGGATTCACACAGGAAGTCGAATGCACCACAACTTCAGTAATGGACCAGACTCTACAAACAATAGAATTGGCCACAGTAACCGTCTTGGAAAGTTTTGATTTCTCTCCAGAATTGTTCGATTCCGACGACAATGCTCTAGGGCCTATCGCAGTAGCAAATCCTCGGCCAGTACTGAATGGAGATGTAATAGTCACAGACTTACTCATATCCAACGATGGAAATGTCCCGATGGTTTTCACAGTAAACGCATTTTCCTCATTGAATACTTGGCCAATCCAGATGACCGAGGGGTCAAATGTGCAGTCCGAGGAGTTGTCCGTCTCAATCTCAGCAGGGGGTTCCAAAACAGTCTCAATCGCAACCATTGTTCCTCTTACTGCTCAGATGGGAGACTCTAACCTCATTACGGTCAGAACTACATTGGATAATGGCCCTACTGTTACGAACTCAACACGGCTTCTGGTCCAAGAGATAGCAACCCTCGATTTATCGTGGAATCCAGTGATGAGTGTAGCCCTGGGCATGCCGGGCACCGCAGATATCTATGCTCATAATGTGGGCAATATTGAGTTGGATATCAGCCTTACAATGGGCTCTCTGCCCGAGGGTTGGTCCGGAGGATTCCTCTCAGGCAGAGAATTCCCAATGGATATGAATCAGCAAGCTACTATTCAGGTTGGCATGGATCTTCCAGGCGCTTTACCAATCGGGCTTCTAGATACTCAAGTATCAGTGATTATTGAGGCTAGAACTCCCGGAGGAGAGACAGCAGTCTATACTGCAGACATGACCATCGAAGTTGTACCCTCGATCTGGCTCACCTTGTCGTGTGATAAAGGCTCAATAGAAGGAATAGGAAATAGTGGAGAGACAGTGGAAATTACGGTTGCAAATACGGGAAACACCCCAAGTGGTGCCGAGTTGATAATTGTCGCACCTGGCAATTGGGAGGTTGCAGCAGACCAGAATAGTTTCTCATTAGGAGCAGGCGAATATGTTACTTTTTCAATATCCATTACTCCTAATTCAGGCGCTTCAAACGGCCTTACTTCTGTATCGTTCTATCTAAACTCAACCGATGATGGAATCCTTTCTGTAATCACAAATGGCTCTCTTGAATTAGGAATTAGTAAGGCCAGAGATTCTTCTCGAGGCGGACTTGGAGGGGTTTTGGATGCTGTTGGACTTCCTGACTGGACCTTAGCGCTGATTTTCCTCACTCTTCTCTCCACTGCAGTTGTTTATGGGGTCAGAATGAGGAAGTCATCATCTGCTATGGTTAGTCCGGAAGAAGAGCTAATCCCTGAGGGCTCAGCTCTTCTATCTGGTTCTCTGTCTGATCGCAGAGCGGCCGCTTTGGAGACTTCTTCTTCTGGCGAGGTGCTCACAGGAGGAGTCTCCGATGAAGAGATTCAAGCAGCATTAGCACAATCTTCTGCCTCAGCACCTCCGCCACCACCAGATGGAGCCCCTCCTCTTCCTCTATCTGGATTGCCTGAGGGGTGGACTATGGAGCAGTGGGCGTCATATGGTCATCTCTGGTGGGAACAGAACAATCCCTGATGCGCTTCCCTTATTTCCCCAACCTCCTCGCCGAGGCGTGAATGGCTCAATAGTTCTCTTTGGTCCTCCGGGTGCAGGCAAAGGAACTCAAGCATCCAGAATGTCCAAACTTACTGGAAAGCCACAAGTTTCGACCGGAGATATGCTTAGGGCAGCGGTAGCCGCAGATACGGATTTGGGCAGAGAAGCCAAGGGCTACATGGACGCCGGTCTTTTGGTTCCCGACGAGATAATCATTGGACTTATTTCTGAGAGACTTCAACAACCTGATGCAGAATCAGGATTATTGTTAGATGGCTATCCACGGACCATCATACAAGCCAAGTCATTGGACAAGATTGAATCGGTTTCGGCTGTCGTATCAATAGAGGTTCCCGATGATGCCATCGTTCAAAGAATAGTGGGCCGCAGAATGGACCCTGAAACTGGCAAAATCTACCATATTGAATTCAACCCCCCTCCTGCCGAGGCAGCCGATCGAGTTGTTCAGCGCAAGGACGACAACGAGGAGACGGTCAGGAGCAGATTATCGGCATATCACGAGCAGACCGCACCTCTGGCTAATTGGTATGGGGAAAGAGGAGTCTTACTCCGAATAAATGGTAATCAGGGTATCGAAGAGGTTGGAGATTCAATCGAATCGGCACTCTTGGAATTGAGTGGTAAGGATGCCTAAGAGAGTGAGAAGAAACGACTCAAAGAGGAAGGCCAGAGCCTCTGAGGCGATTGACCACCTTTCTTCGATTCTAAATGCTCCCGAGAGTAATGAAGATGAGTCTTTGAACTCTGCCGCAAGAGATATCTTGAGAATAGGTAAGAGGCACGGCATTAGGCCCGAATCAATGACTTCTAGATTGATTTGTAGAGGTTGTAGTTCGGCCCTAATACCGGGCCGAACATCTAGGATCAGGATACGTTCAGGAACTCTGATAGTGACTTGCAATAGCTGCGGCAGAATCTCTCGAAGAAGTACCACTCAGCAGAGGTGATTTAGATTAGCAGACAGATTCCAAAAGGTATAGCAAAGCAGGCCAAAGACGCCTCCTTGCCAGTTACAATTAGGATAGGTAAGGGTGGAGTAACCGAACAACTCCTAGTCGAGTTGGCTGAACAATTAGCAAAGAGGAATCTAGTCAAACTCAAGGCCAACCGAGGACTACTATCAAACTCAACAGAAAGACTCGATTGTTTTGAGAGATTGGCTAAGGAATCAGACTCTATCTTAGCCCATAGTATTGGCAATGTTGCGGTGTTTTGGAAGCCTTGAATCGAGTATTCTCTATATGCTGCTCAACTCGGGGTTCTAATTATGGGAAGCACATTGAGTTCGACGAGCATTGGACAGAGGCTGTTTTTCACAACATTACTCCTGACTATTTTCATCCCCAATGTGCTAGCCGCTTCATCAAGTTCTGGTACATGGATTGCCCCCGAGATGCCTAGTTGGGCAGTCCCTGCAGCGCTCGCAATTCTGTTGGGCGTCTATGCTTTAATCATCTTTGAATTGGTCCATAGAGCTCTTGCTGCAGCAATCGGCGCAGTAATTGTAGTGATTACATTGCACGCAATAGGTGATGGGCCGGATCTTGGAACCGTTGTAACTTGGATCGATGAAGAGACAGTGGGGCTTCTAATTGGAATGATGGTGATTGTAGATATTCTAGGTAGAACCGGAGTTTTCGAGTGGGCAGCAGTCCAAGCTTATGCATTCAGCGGAGGCTCTATCTGGAGATTGTCGATAATCCTCTGTACAATTACTGCGGTATTCTCTGCATTCTTGGACAATGTCACTACCATTCTCCTAATTGTACCAGTTACAATCCAAATTGCCAGAGTATTGGGGATTGAACCAATACCTCTCATTATTGCAGAAGTCATGTTCTCGAATATCGGAGGGGCAGCAACCCAAATTGGAGATCCTCCTAACATTATTATCGGCGCACAACTTTCTCCCCAAGCACTTTCATCAAATCTGATGTTGGCAGATCAGGGGATTTCGTTTATTGATTTCATAATCCATGTTGGTCCTGCAGTAGTTATTGCCATGGCACCATCATTCTGGCTACTAAAGAGGTTGGAATCCGAAGGCCTTTCGGGAGAAAGACACCGTAATGTCGAGCTTCTTAAAATTCAATATGGCATTAAGGATGTTGAATTACTCAAGAAGTCCGGAGCCATCCTTGCTCTGGTGATTTTGGCCTTCTTCGCCCATTCTTCTTTCCACCACGACTTACTTACTGTTGCAACCATCGCTATTGGAGGAGCTGTTCTGATGCTTCTTGTGACTTCACCACACCATGTCGAGGAACAATTGGACGGGGTCGAGTGGACTACGATTATTTTCTTTGCAGGACTATTCATCATGATTCATGGCCTAGAGTATATGGGCCTCATCAATGCAATTGCTGATGGAATTTCTGATACAATATCTCAGGCAGATGCGGATAATCGTCTGATGGTTGCAATTCTCCTGCTACTGTGGGTCTCCGCTATCGCTTCTGCCTTTATCGATAACATCCCCTACACAGCAACCATGGTCCCTGTGGTCATTAGTTTGGCTGAAAATCCAGAACTAGGGCTGGCCCTCGGTCCACTTGCTTGGGCATTGGCTATGGGGGCTTGTCTTGGAGGAAATGGGACAATAATCGGGGCATCTGCAAATGTGGTTGCTGCAGGGCTGGCCGAAGAGGCAGGACATGATATCTCATTCAATAGATTCTTCAAGACAGGATTTCCAATAATGCTACTGAGTGTTTTCCTCGCAACAATCTACTGCGTTGTTAGGTACGCAATTGAATGGTCGAATAATTTCATTCCAATGGTAATCATAGTCATCATGATGGTAGCCTCACTTTCTCTGACTCCAATGATCTACGGCCCCGCCCCTAGCAGGCCATACAATCCACCTGAAATGGAACTAGAGTGATATTTCTCTCGTTAGCCGTTTAGCGATTAAGCGACACTGTCAAGCCGAGTACCTTGTTCCAAGCCTGTGTACGAGTGTGCAATCTGTGCCCTGGTCTCAACTGAGGCACCATGTCCGGCATGTGGAGATGACAAATCTACACCTACGCTCAAGGCTACTAAACCAGGCCCTCAAACTTCTTCGGCTTCCCAACTTCCTTTTGGCTTAGATACTGACTCGCAACCAGAATCGACAGATTTACCATTTGGCTTAGAAGAAAATCCAGAATCAGAAGATTCCGAGGCACTGATTTTTGGCATCGAATCGTCTCCCAAATCACAGAATCACAATTCCATACCATTTGGACTAGATGAATCTCCTTCATTAGAGGACTAGGTAGGCGATTTTCACCGCCCCCGTAGGGGGCGTGTGCACCCCGCTTACTTCAAATACCAAAGGTAGGTCGGCCACCTGCATTTAGTGCGCCTTGGTACTATCAGGTATCAGGGTAAGTGGTTGAGGCCGCCTCGCCCTGCGGGGAGACGAGGTGGCCTGAGATACCTGAATTGATATGCCTGGACACCAGAGGACTCACAAAGGTGGGATTGTAGAATCAAGATGCTACAACCCGACTGGGGGATGGCTCGGCTCGAGAGCCGAAGAAGGTCGTGACAAGCTGCGATAAGTTGCGGGGAGAGGCATGAATCTCTTGGATCCGCAAATTGCTGAATTGGACCTCCTGGCACTCTGTGCCATTCCTCATTGAGGAAAGGGAACCTCCTGAACTGAAGCATCTCAGTAGGGAGAGGAAAAGAAATCAAACGAGATTCCGTTAGTAGTGGCGAATGAAAGCGGAACAGGACAAACCGAATCTCCATGGGAAACCTTGGAGAGATGTGGGGTTAGGATCGTCTGTAGTCTAAGTGCAGGAAGTGGAAGTCGTCCTGGAACGGCGCACCACAGAGGGTGAAAGTCCCGTACACGTACTGCATATGGCCATGAGGCGATTCCGGAGTAGCGTGCGTTGGATATCGCGCGTGAATATGGGAGGCAGAGACT
>CEPK01001344.1_pt1 | contig 23932 bp, 42 predicted proteins | sample 356231 | NCBI WGS metagenome assembly CEPK01 (sample SAMEA2620259, study PRJEB7988) | marine metagenome | biome: marine biome (ENVO:00000447); feature: deep chlorophyll maximum layer (ENVO:xxxxxxxx); material: "saline water (ENVO:00002010), including plankton (ENVO:xxxxxxxx)" | depth 80 m
TCCCACATTAATCTCTGTGACCATCCACAATTAGTTGAGGCATCCAATCTCGTATAAGTTTGTGCTAAATCTGCATTAAATTCTAATTCATAACTTTCATCTGTTTCATTATATGGTAATGTGCTGGATATATCTAACCCACAATCACAATCCTCAACCATTTCCATTTCTGAACCCATTGGATTTTCTGAACACCCTATCAGTGTCATAACAAAAAAACCTAATAGAAAAAACAATATAAACCTATAACTATTCATTTAAAACTCCCTTTTAAAAGTTACATAATATCCAGCCAAAAAATAAAAATATAAAAATACCATTGTAAAAACTACCATTAGTTACCACCTACCACTATAGCATTTGGAAACTTTTCTTTTAGTGATTTCATTTTTTTCTTCACTACCTCTTCCACATCATATACAGCATCAGGTACAACCTCTACACCATTTATAGTGATGGTTTCCATAGGATTTTCAAGTTTCCTAAACTTATATGTTTTCATTGTTTTTTCCCCTTTTTTCATACCTAAAGCTAACAATAAAATGTAATACAAGTCAAGTCTTTTTTTTACCTTTTTTGAATATTTTTTCCCACCTTTTTGCCCATTCTTTTGGTGATATTTTTACTCTTGATTTATCACCCTTACCTGCATCTGAATATTTTTTATTCATCTTCATCTTCTACAAATTGGTCATAACCTTGCATTGGACTAACTTCTGGAGGTGTATCTGTCATTCTCATTATCTTTGTTCTCTCCTCTTCTAATTTATGAATCCAATCGTTTAACAAATCAATAATTTTATTTTTAGTTACTTCATGATCGTCATTATCCAAAATCTTATCAACCCACTTTTTATAAGTTCCCAAAAAACCAGACAGCCATATAGCAATTTCAGCCCTCTCTTCAGGCCAGGATCTTTGTCCCATAATTAGTCTCCGTAGATTACTTTTAAGTTGTATGAAGCGTCAGTTACCCAGGTTGGGTAAAGGTAGGTGGTATGTGTTTTCTCTTTTGTTACTAAATAGTCAATTATAATTTCCATATTAATCTCCACTAATAAATATCAATTCCCATCTCAATAAGACTTATCATTTATTTTATCCATCATCCTCTGAAGATCAAGTTTCAGATTTTTTCTAGACTTTAACTTATCCCGTTTGCTTTTTATAATTTGCTTTATTGGAATTGGGTGTGTGGACATCCTAAGTGTTTTTTTCTTTTTCTTTCTCATCTCTTTATATAATTTACTAACTTATGAATTGTATTCAATAATAAATATAATATATTACTTACCACCATAACAAACAAAATAAAAAGTTTACTCTCTATAACCTTATAGTACATATCAACCCAACTCTCCGCAATCTCTGGAGTAGTTTTCTTAATTTCGTTAATTATCTTCGACATCTTTCAGATCATCAATTAGAAGTTTTACAGCATCCCAATCTTTATCATTGACAGCCCACTGAAGTCTTTTTATTATCATTTCTTTTGTCATATCAAATTACTATACTTTTGTAACTTTTCTTTTTTATATTTCATCCTTTTCATGATATCTTTTGGATGAATCAATTCCTTTTCAAGCAACATATTTATCATAACTTGCACATCACCAACTTCTTCTATGAGTTTTTCATTATCATAATAATCTTCGGATCTTATAGCCTTAGAACATGCTTCAACCAACTCTCCACATTCTTCCATTGTAATCATTAACAATTCAGTATTATATTCTAACTTATCATTTATTACCATGACCACCCCATTATTACAAAGTGAAAATATGAATATCCAGCAACAATCCAAAGAAAGCCTTTATAATATTCCATTCTAACATCAGCATCTGTTACCATTTTTTTGGTATACATATCTTCTTTAGTTATTTTTCTATTTCCAAATACATCTCTAGCCATAAAAACCCCACATTATTAATTTATATAAAAGATACCAACCTAATGCTGTTCCAATTGGCATTAAAATTAACCAGACAAACACTCCAAGCCAATCTACCTTTACTTTAGAATCTCTCATCCTTCTTCCTCATGTGGTTTGCCATGCCAAGGATATAATTCAGCATCATCCTCATCATCAAAAACCATAGGTTTGTCTTTATCTGATTCATCTACATCTTCTGCTATATTAGGATTAATTCCAGCAGAATTATTCGATTCCACCTCTAATTCACAACCCAAATGATTATAAGCAGAGCCGATGTAATCAAAATCTACATCAAAAGTATTTTTACCACATATAGAACATACCCACTTTGCTCTCTCAGCTATTTCTTCTAAATCTTTTTCTTGCCCACCATCAAGTATCATTCTTTCCAAATCATCAATAGTTTCTTCCAATTCCAATTTTTGACGAGTATTATTATCCTCTATCTCATCCTTCAATGTATATAATCGAGCCACTATTCTAACTAAATCTTCTTTCATCACGGACTCCATTTCCCATCATCTTTATATTCATGTTGATATGATTTAATACCTTCATATAACCAATGAATGTATCTTCTAACTCTAGCACCCAACTCCATATCATTTGGATATTTATCAACCATTTCTTTTATTATTTTTCTTACGGTTTTCATATCTATGCTCCCACATAATTGGTTGTTCTATACCAATCAGGTTTCATTGCGATTTTCTCTTCTATCCTTTTTCTAATAATTTTATAATCCTCAACCTTTGGCATCCAATCTTTCCACAATTCATCAGGCCATTGTTCCCGTTTAAATACTCTTTCCGAATCCGGCTTCATCCCGCGTAACCTCATCTCCCTTACCAATTCATTATAACGCTTAGACAAATACTTACCCTTATTATAAAAAAACTTTACATGACCAGTATTCAATGTGTATCGTTTTGGAATACTATCAATATCCCAACTCTTTGATTTGAGACTCCGTTGTAATGCTGAACCAACCATAAATATCTCACGATACTCAGCAATTAAATGTTGGTCTGTCAATTCAGATGGATGTACAATATTAATTCTAGTCATTGTTCTTAATATACTCAATAATTTTATTTAAGTCAAGTCCAAATTTATCTCATGTTCATCTTCATATGTTTTTAATATTCTCTTAACCAATGGATGTCTGATACAATCATCTCTCGTAAACTGATGATGGGCCACACCTTCGACATCTTTTAATCTGAACCAAACATCATAGAACCCACTCTTTTCATAATTGACAACTCCATTGGCTTTGTACTTATCACATTGGCTCATATCACCTTGTATAATCATCTTACAATTCTCTGATAATCTAGTCATCAATGTCTTTATCTGCATTGGTGATACATTTTGAGCCTCATCTAATATCACATAACAATTCTCTAAGTTTACACCTCTGAGAAAATTCAATACTCCTATTTCAATTTTACTGTCATGTACCATTTTAGCTGCTTTATCCTTACCAATTATCTTATCCAATATGGTAAAGGTTGATTCGTTGTATTGTTGTATCTTCTTATCTAATTCACCAGGTAGGTATCCTAACTTATCTTCATTACCAACATCAACCGTAGGATTTATGATTATGAGTTTGTCATAACCCGTACCTCTCCTAAGTACATCTTGCAATGCCTTATAAATTGATACATAAGTCTTACCAGTTCCAGCAATACCATGACACAATATTAATTGATTATCAAAATTACAAAGTTTCTGATATAATAACTTTTGATTTTCTGTTTTAGGTTCAAAGTTATTTACAATTTTTGGTATCTGTCCAATTGGTGTTTTATAAACTCGCTCTTTCTTCAATTTAACCATTCCCTATCAAAATCCCAACTTGCTCCTGTGTATGGCACTCTAACTAAATGATATAATTTGCCATCTATAGAAAAAATTTCATTTTTATGTTGTGGATTTACAACTTCAAAAGCTATTCTTTCATAAATCATCTCTAAAGTTTCTTCTCTTTGTATATCTATAGGTATTGAATTAAGTGAATATGGATGAATTATAGTAATACCAAGTTCTAAATTACTATCTGGATGATAATCATTTGGTGATAATATATAAGGTATCATTTCTGGTCTCACTTGCCCAGTCAGTTTTGCTGTACAAAAAAGGAATGTACTAATTGCAATTAAAAGATGAACTAACGATATATTTATTTTTTTCATTATGACTCCACTAAAACCCAACCCCTTTCCAATAAGGGTATTGCTTTTTTATATTTAACAACCTTTGAATCAGGACCACAAGCAATTAATACCTTCTGATTCCTACCTATTTTCTTTTCAACTCTGACAGTAGTATCCACTTTCCTATCCATACATACTACACCATTCAAATGATCAATCTCATGTTGAACACAAACTGATTCTAACAATCTCTGTTCCCTATCATGTTCTTTTGCTTTTTCTGCTTCCCAAGTACCTTTTGCACTTTCACCAACATCACAACCACTAAAAATCCAACCACTTTCTGATTGTGCGGTTTTTATGTGGACTGTTTCGTATCTTTTGGTGTGTACTCCTTTACCAGGATAAGATAAACATCCTTCATAATAATCTATCTCATTATGTTTCTCAACGATTTTAGGATTTATTAAAACTATCGGCTCGCGTACATTAACAACAGCAACAGCAGCATCGATACCAATTTGGTTAGCAGCCAAACCAATTCCATCTTTATTTTTGTTGAGGATCCTAAATAATTCTGTTGCAATTTGTTCACCTTCTTCAATTGAAACCTCTCTCAGTTTTTTATTAATAACTGGATTGTGTTCTTTAAAACAATTTATAACCTTTTTCATGTATTAACTTACATAGAAAATCTATGATTGTCAAGTATTTTTTGGATCTAACTTTCTGATACAATGGGTGGGTACATTTTTTATAACTTCCTTTGTTTCCAGTACCTTAACAACATAAACGCCACCAGCTTCATCTAATATTTCAACCCTTTGTGTTTTATGTATCACACCATCTGGAGACATTATCTCTTTTGTCGCTATACCTATTTCATTCTTCATTTTTTAATAACTCAACTTTATTTTGTTTTATTGTAAAAAGTTTACCAATTTTAGTTTCAACCTGATAAGTTTTGGATAGTTGATCTAACACATTTATTATAACTACATCACCTTTGTAAAGTGCGCCATCAGATGTAAAAACATCTTCTTTCATTTTTCCCTTCATTAAAAATTCCCTGCTGATGGAAACCAGCCGTTAAATGATAAAAAACAATTTGGGCACAATAATCTCAAATTAGACATCTCATAATTATCTCTTTGCCCATCAATAAAATCCAATCTCAATAATACCTCATCTTTACCCAAAACTACTTCATTATAAGAACAAGAACTACACTCTTCTTCAATCCAACCTTCACCAATTAATCTGTTTTTTAAATACTTCATGCTCAACTTATTCTTCCTATCCTTTTTCGCAAGTATCTGATCCAATGGTTTTCTATATTTCCCATAACCTTTCTTTATACCAAATCCATGTGGGTTTAAATTATTTTCCCACAAATCATACATCCTAGCATATTTTCTGAAAGTCAAATAGTTTATACCCAACCATCTAGCAGCGGCAGAATTTGATTTTGTTTGAGATTGAGCATCCTCAATCATTTTCTTAGTTATAGATAATTTCTTTCCAGGTATTCTAACGGGTTTTTCGAAACTACGACTTGACATACACCTTTTCTTGAGGTTCTAACTTTATCTCTATCTGTTCCTTCACATCAAAGGCAGTGCCTTCATCTATCTTTCTGTATTGTTTACTCGCCGCGCTTTGTAAAACTCTAAATACATCACCTCTGTTGAGTTCTGAAAAAAAGCTTTCTTCCCAATCACTACCAATTGATGGCGGATCGTATCGGTCTTGAGCATGATCATTTGTACTCATTTATAACTCCTCTAGTTTTTTAAGTTGATTGATAACATCTCTGACATTATCTTGAACCATATCAAATGGATTAACACGATTCTTTTCTGTGACATTTACAGTTGAAACATTGCCATTTTCTACTTTATATAAATCAATGTTCAATTTATCATACATTATGTCCATTACTTTTCTTATTCTATCAATCTGTTCTTTCATTTTTCTCTCCAAACTCTAATATTAATTGTTTTTCATTTTCTTCTTTTTTTAATTCGTCAGGTACTTCGTCAAATTCGTCATTCCACCTCAATAAAAAATCACCGATATCACCATTCAATTTTTGAAGTTCACCAAATGCTAATTTCCTAACAAAATGTTTTTCTTCTTTATCTACAACAGTGGTCATCAAATTACTAATATATAAACCTAATTTATCCATTATATAACTCCTATTACACTTATAAATATAACCTATTTGTCATAAACGATATAATCTTTTTCATATGTCCTCAGTGAATTGATGTAAAATTTAAATATATCCAACTCCAACTCCCCTATCTCACCAGAATCTTTTAGTATTGATGATAAATTTGCAATAACATTAAAATGATGTTGTTGAAATTTATTACAATCAAATTCCACACACACATCATGTAAATCTGATATCTTATTATGACCATATAAAAATATTCTCTCATCCAAATCAAAGTCTGTATTTGGTTGTTCTTCTCTCTTATATTCCGTCATATAATCCGAACCAAAATCTAAATATATTTTACTACACCAAGGTTCTAAAACCTTCAACATCTCTTTATTGCAATTATAAGCAACAAAACCTATATCATATTTAGGTTGAACTATTGGTAACATCAAATCAGTATGTTGAACTTGACTACCCCACTTACGAATGAAATCTCTGGTTGAATTATTCATCAATTGTTGCCACTCTTCACTCTTCTGATTATGTTCTTGTGTCACCTTTCCATGTTGAAATTGTCCACCCCTACCAGTCAAATGGTAAACCAAACTATTCCAAGGTTGTATGAACTCAAACCCAGCCAAAGACAACCTATTGAACACATCACTGTCCTCTCTCGCAGAACGAAACATATAATCATGACCACCTATCTTTAGGAATTCATCTTTATACATCATCCAAGGTGCAAAGATACCATTAGTTACCTTATCATCTTCAAGCCTAGCAGTCACATACTCATTGAACTCATTGTGTTTAAAATCTTCTGGCCACATTCCAAAATCTTCTAATATCTTTTCCCCAGCATTTGGATGTATCGGTGGTTCTATACGAGTCGAACAAACTACAGTATTTTTCTTTAAATGTTCATAAGCTTTTAAGTCCGCATGTTTACCCAACATCATATCCGCATGAAATATCATAAATATATCTGTTTTTGAATTCTCTACACAAAAATCATAAGCCTTACCTATCCCATATAAATCTGCTCCAAGTCTTGGATTTATGTCATATGTGAAATTATATTTTTTAACATTATCAGCACACCACTCAACAGTGTTGTCCTCATCAGCATCTACAAAAACGAAAATGTCATGATCATCTCTGTAAGCATTCTCTCTTATAGATGGAATACAAGTTTTTAGATACCTTAAATTATTTTTACTCGGTATACAAAATGTTATTTTTTTCATACATTACCTCTGCTATTTCAAATTGCCATTGATAATCAATATCGAATGCTTCATAACCATTTATTGGATATAAAACTGGATCATTTTTCTTTCTCCAAGAACCACACCACTTTCCTTTACCTATTGATTCCATCAAAGAACCATACAAACAATGAGCTGCCTGATAAGTTGATTCCACTGCTTTCGAATTCAACAAATCCTGCCCCTCTGGCCAATCATTCAACATAATACCTTCTTTATTCCAAAAATATTCTTTCTTATCTATTACAGCAAACATACCATCATAATCTGATTGGATATATGATTCAATAAATCCTTCAATGGTTTCTTCTTTAAGAAGTGGGTTACATCCAGCTACCATAACCACATACTTAAATGGTAATTTATTATACCACTCAAACATCACATCTATGCCAGAATCTATATTTGCTGATTCATAACTTCTTTCAAATATATTTATTGGATATTTATTTCCAACATCAATAAGTTCTTTTTCATTAGCCGACAAATATATTTGATTATTCGGTATAATGTCAATGTTAACTAATTTCTCTAACACTAAATCAACCAATGTAGTTCCAGCAAAATCTTTAATCATCTTTTTGGGAACTCTTTCAGAATTTAATCTAGATTGAACTATGAATAATATATCTTTAATATCCTTCAAATTTCTTCTATCCTCTTTGTCTTATCACATATTAATAAATCGTATACCGGCTTCTCACCAGCTGATAATTCATGATGTTTACAACCCCACTCATCTAATTGTTTTTTGGTAACTTCATACCAATCTATTCCAGTTCCACTACCTCTCGCAGTCCAATACTTTATATGATGTCCATCATCATACAACTTATTAATTTTATTTATATTCTCATAAATTGGTTCAGCATTACCATAGTCTCCATTATAATCACCTGAACATATTGTGTCGTCTATATCAACAAAGATAATCATTTGAAATCATCAACCTTTATCAACTCATTTTTACCATAGTTCCTCTGAACTTTCTTTCCTATAATTCCACCTAACTCTTCCCACTTCATCCCATCTCCAGGACTTATCATATGTACATCACTTTCATCCAAAACATGCCCAATGTGTAAAAGTTTATTAGTTGCCAAAGACCTTTCTAATTTATTTGATGCTAACTCCACAGACTCATGTTTAAAAACAATTTTATCACCCAAAGATTTTTCAAATGTTCTGATATTGTGTACCAACTCTTTCATTTCATGTGGTTCAGTAGAACCTATTTGATCTGTACCTTTCATTTTCTTATCTAAGGTGACATGCTTTTCAATTATTTTAGCACCCATAGCCACAGCAGCTAAAGGTATATGCCACCCAATCGAATGGTCTGAATAACCTATGGTGCATCTATCTCCATACTTTTCATATAATCTCTCTATCGACAATAAATTTAAATTAGAAAACTCTGCTGGATATTGTGATAAACAATGTAATATACTTATCTCTCTATTTTTATTATCCAATATATCCAAAGCAACATCAATCTCATGCTCCCCAACCATACCCGTTGAAAAAATAATATCATTATCCGTCTTACTAATTTCATTCAACAAAGGTATATTGGTTACATCTCTTGAAGCTATCTTTATCTTATCAATAGTAGTCATATTTGCCAACTCCACTGTTTTTGGCGAACACAATGTATCAACAAAATCAACACCCTTCCCCCGTACATAATCTGACAGCTCACAATGTTGTTCATAAGTAAACTCCAAAAACTCTCTATGTTCACCATAAGTTTTTCCAAAAGAATTTGGACCCAAATAAGGACTATCCATCATCTCTTCAGTCAATTCCTCACCCAAATCTCTCTTTGTCAACTTTATAGCATTTATAGTATTTAACCTATCACCAGTAGTCTCGTCGTATGAATAAACAACAAGCTGATCAATTAACTTTTTACATATGTCAATATCCCCATTGTGATTTTGACCTATTTCGGCTATAATATAGGTTTCATTATCATTTTTCACAAACATATCATACTCCTACTTACTAAAATACTTATCCACTTCTTCATAATATTTTATTACATTATCTATAGATAAATCATTTTTAACTTTTCGCATTATATCTTTAGCTAAATTCCACTCCTCTTTACCAAAAGTTTTTTTAACCTTTTTTATCATCTCAACAACCTCATCATATTCAGATGTTTCCAACAAATAAGGATAATCAGGATATGGTTCTGATAATAAATCCCTTATGGTCCAATCATTAGTAGTAATCAATACGGAATCCATAGCTGCTGATGTTGACAACTTTGTAGCTGGTTTCATACAATATTCCCAAGATTTCTTTTTTCTAATACTCAATTGACAACCATTTAACGGACTATCTAAAAAGATTCTACAAACTCCTGGAGGACCACCCTTTCTCCAATCATCTAAAAAACCTTCTTTCTGTAATTCATTTAAATGTAAACAATTCTGATTTTTGTTACCCTCAGAAGCATCTGTACCTAAAAAGTAAAAGTATGGTTCGTTATAATACCCCTTCGGAAACCACTCAAATCTCATATCCCAATGGTGTGGTATCACAAAAATTGGTTTACTTTCATCATAATCAACATTATCTCTCCACCATCTCTTTTGCCTTTTGTTATTTACAATATACCCATCAAAAAAATCTTCTCTGATGTTCGGTAAAAAATTAGGAACTTCTTTATTTTCATTTGGATTGAATTTATCCTTATCAGTCAAATCAACGACATCAAAAACTAACTTGTTACCATTATTTTTTAAGTGTGTTAATAAATCAAAATTATTCCACATCAACTTTATGACAATAATAATTTTATTTTTTACATTAATATTATCACCATAATTTAAAATCAATGGTTCATATTGCCCAGTAAGTTTGTGTGATATTTGACCACCTCTAAGTCCAGTAGAATCTGATATACCTCCTTGACTAAATAAAAGATTTGACATCTAAAACTCCTCTCAACTTATTAGTATCCATCGTAACATTAGCCGGCATACCAATCCCATCAACAGCTTCTACATCTAACTTAGTTCTCTTAGCTAAATCATACATTGTCTTAACATCTGTACCAACATTATAAACTCCATAAGAATCGTTTTCTATCAACCTAACATAAAGTTTACTTATCACAGAAACATAGTCAAAATTACCCTTCTGATTTTTCCAAGCCTTAGGATATATAAATGGTTCTTCCTTATGTGTTCCTCTGAGCAATAAAAACTTTTTTAACTTCAATTGAATATAAGCATCAGATAATAATTTTGTGTAACCATACCAATTATTACAATGCACAGGAACATCACTCTCTGAGGCATTATCAACACTGTGTGTGTATATGTAATCAGTTGATATATGGGTAAGTTTCATATGACAGGCCTTTGTAGAAATATAATCAACCAAATCCACCACACCTTTATAATTAACATCCCAATGAACTTCTCTATCATCACTATAGGTATCGGTATTTGCTATACAATTTATAACCTCACTATAAGATAATATGTATTCAGAATAAGAATTAAAATCAGTAAAATCGATACCATCTTTTTTTCTACTAATATAGTCCCAACCAGTTAACTCATGTAACTTCGAACCCAATATACCATCACCCAATATCAACCTACTCTTCACTAAAAACCTCTACACAAAGAACATTAGCATCATTCACCATTACAATTCGACCATCTTTCAATTCCAACTTAGTCATTTGACCTTGTTTAATTTTTGAAGTAGAGACACCCTCAAATGTCCTCTTAACTCCACCCACAAAATGAATTATCTGAGTTACATATTCGCCTTTTTCTTTCAATGATGATTGTAAATCCTTCATCAAAATTCCCCTAAAACATTTTTTATAAAAAGAAAAACTTCTTTTGTATAGTGTGGAGCAGCGCCAATGAAAAATACCTTATTTAATACCTCATTACTTAATGGATAATCACCCCACTCATCTAAGTCGGAATAACCAGGATGTAATAATATATTACCAGCAAAATAATTTCTGGTTTGTATTTTATTCTTTTCTAAATGACTCACCAATCTATCTTTATACTCTTTATTTTCACAAATAATAGGAGTCCCAAACCACGATGTTTCAGCATTTGGCAATTCTTTTGGAACTTTTACATCCAATAAAGCCTCTAACATTTCACCTAAAACTTTTTTTGAATGTCTTCTTCTGATATGAATCTCATCAACCTTTTTCATCTGAGCTAATCCAATAGCACCCTGAAAATCCAATGGTTTTAAATTATATCCTAAGTTAGTAAAGATATATTTGTGATCCATTATACCATCATAATTCGGCAACCAATTATCAAATCTATTACCACAAGTTCCATTAGGTAACAGATTAGCAGGACCCACACAATAGCAATCCCTACCCCACCAAGCCATACTTCTTGCCGTAGATACAATTCTCTCATCATTACTACAAACCATTCCACCTTCACCTGTAGTTATATGATGTGATGGGAAAAATGAACAGCTCCAAGCTATACTATAATCCACCAATAATTTATCATCCCACTTAGTTCCAATGCTATCACAACTATCTAATATAATTTCTATATTGTATTTATCACACAAATCCATAATCTTTTTCATATCGGGTGGATTACCAAGAACTGGTGATACGAATATAGCTTTTGTCTTATTAGTTATTTTTTGCTCTATCAAATTAACATCAAAATTAAGTGTATCAAATTCTATATCAATAAAAACAGGTTTTAAATTATGTTGAACTATCGGTGCTATCGTTGTTGGAAATCCAACAGGTGATACAATAATTTCGTCACCATCTTCCCACTCTAATACTTTTTTAATCGCACCTATCATCACCAAATTAGCAGAACTACCGCTGTTGACCATCAATCCATATTTCGTATTAAACTTTTGTGCAAACTTCTTTTCAAACCTATGTACATATTCACCAGAACTTAACCACTTACCAGTTAAAAATCCCTTTAATGCCATTTTTACTTCCTCATCATCCCAATAAGGACCAGAATAAAATACTGGAGTTCTACCTGGTATAAAATCGCTAAAATCATTATGTATAAAATTTGGTTTGATTGTTAAATCATTTATTATGTTTTCTATATTCTTCATTAATTTAAAATACTCTTTTGTTTATCGGATAACATTTCATACTCATCTGACCGATAATCAATTTCTGTAACTCCTTCCTTATTAAAATTGACAAAATCAGGACTTTTTTCCCCAACTATCGTATAAGCGTTTTCCCCCAAATAACAACCAGATAACATACATCTCATTCCCTCATTAACCATACCACCTTTATGTAATCCATGTGTGTTAACAAAATAAATCGTACCAACCGGACCCTCAGCAGTAGCCACATCTTCTTGTGGTGGTTCAAAATAAATAGGCCACCCTCTACCATAGTTATTACCTATAATATTATCAGTAATTGACGCCCACTTTCCACCAAATTGACTCTTCTTAATATAATTCAAAGCACCATTCGAAGGACCAATATCATTCAAATAGATAAAGGCTTTAAATATACGAAAATCCTCTCCATCACGATGCCAGGCCTGTGAACCCAACTCCTCTTTAAATGGATTCTGAGAATGTATGTATGAAAATACATTTCTTAATTTTGGTTGTTCTCTATGAAAATACTCAGCCATATCTATCAATGTATCTGTTAAATATATATTTATTACATCACCATCATTAAGATTCAAACCTCTACCCAAAAGTTCATTTTGTGTTATCTCAAACCATTTGTATTTATCTCTTATGGGCGTTCCATTAGCTAATAAATTCATTCGTTCAATGATTTGTGGATTCTGTAAATATACATCATTATAAAAATCCACAACATTGTTAAATAAATCCTTTTCCTTTTTGGTAAAAATTTCGGATATATGTGATTTAGCAATACCCTCAACCAAAACCTCATCAACTATTTTTTTATGTATATCTTTCAACAAAATATTCCCCTATGAATGAAAAAAATTCATTGAATAAGTTAACTTTCTCTGATACACCTCAGGATATCTACTGAATCTTATATGTGAACCTATCTCAGCATTATTCCAATGTGCATATTTTGGACCCTTCAACAATCTGTAAAATAATTTAGGATTCAAAGAATAAGAAAAATGATTTCCACGATTATCTGTGTAATCAATCACATCATAACCACTTTCATCACCAAAAATTTTCAACAATTTATTATTTGGTAAATCTATATATATGTCTATATCAGTAACAAAGGATAATTCTTTTCTCTTTTTATCATATCTTTTATACGCCTTTGGTACTAATTCCATAACATCATATAAAGATACATCATGATCATCATCATAGTCAAGCTTTTCCTTTGACAAAATGTTTTTTATATAATCATATCTCTCTTCAACATCATAATGTTGATATTCAGCTGAAACCTCTTCTGTTACTAAATCAAATGATTCCTTCGGATTCAACAAAAAACCACCACTACCATAATGATTGGTAAAATATTCCAACGCATCAGGTAGTTCTGGTGTACATTTAAATTTTTCCAGCTCACCCATCGGACCACAAAGAGTATAAGTTCCGGCATATGGCATATAATGTTTGGGTTTTAATATATCCAAAAATCCCATTCCCCAATCTAAAAATTTTTGTCTTTTAATTTCCCCATACTTATTTATCTTATCATCATCGGAATAATCAATCCAACATTGTGGATAAGAACCAGCTCCAGTGTATCCAACCAATAATAAATCTATATCACCAAATTTGCTTTTAACATCTGTAATTGTTTTTTCAGTTAATGGAAATTGACAATCATTTATTTGAATTATTTTTTTATCACCAGTAGTTAAAACTGAAAATGTATCTATACCAACTGACTTATCTAATGGTGTCATCTTACCACAACCAAAAAATTTAAAACACTCTTTCGGATCACAACCATCAGCAGCATAAACATAAAGTTCAAAACCATCTGATAATTTAAAACTATCTCCATGTTCCATCTCTATTACATTTTTACCCATTCTTTCCAAATTCATCTTTACAAATTTATTATCCCAATTATGTATCAAAATAGGAATATCATTTGATATCATTTTAAGAGTCTCTTCATGACAATGGTCTGGGTGTATATGTGAAATATGTATATAATCAACATCATCAAAACTTTTCATATCAATATCCAACTCTGGATAAGATGTCCAAGATCCATAATAAGCCTTACCAACTAACCAGGGGTCAAACAATATTTTAGTACCATTGTGTTCAACCATTGTAGCTGTATTATTATAATAATTTAAGTTCATTTTCCTCTAAGTATGTAACTATGCGATTGGAAGCCATACCATCATTATAATCATCAAATAATTTTAATAATTCTGAGTAATCTTTTTTTGACTCATCAGTCAAAAATTTCAAATCATAATCATAATTGTATGTACCTTTATTAATTATATCCTTTACTCTCTCATTATCCTTTTTAAATAATTCTATTCTATCAAAATCAACTAAATTCTTAAATTCATCTATCGTTTCTAATTCATGAACTCTCATCCAAAATTTAGCAGAACCATCTCCCGCCCCAACAGAATCCTCTTCTAAATAAACATTTACATCATTTCCCCTATCCAAATAAGTACAATGATTATTTATGTTAACTACTTTTTTATTCATAAGTAACGGTGGATACATAACCGAACCAATAACTCCTATATGTATATCACATATCGAATACATAGAAAACAAATCAAAATGGTCTCTAATAACATTAACATTCTTCACTCTAAAATCAGGCAGAAAATCGTTCATCCACATAGAATTAAATGGTTCACCTGGAAATGGTTTATAATGTATTTGATAATCGTCAGTTATTTTATCAGATAAATTTTCTAGCAATTCAAATGCTATATTTCTATCCATATTTATCAATCCATAAAATAAAATTTGTTTCTTATTTTTATCTATACCATACTTCTCATAAACTTCATTATTTACACCACCCAATATATTATTATCATAACAAGGGTTGCCAACAACTATAGATTTATCGAAACCATCAAAATCAACCAACTTTTTTCTATTCTCCAAACAAAAATCACTATGGTCAAAAAATAAATCAATATCACTTTGTGGATATTTTGTTCTTGATATTGCTTCCAATCTAGATTCAATCACATTAGCTATTTGAGTATTAACTTCAACTAAAATTATTTTTGTATTAAATTTCTCTTTAAACTCTCTCAATACGCTTTGTTCAGGATCCCACCTTTCTCTATGCACAATCAAATATTGTGGTTTAAATGGTAGTGGTATATTAAGCGTATCTGATATCAACTCTCCTTTAAAATCATATTCTGTTCCACTAGAATCATACATATATTTTTCCATTTCACTTTTCGGATAAGCTGTGAGATTATTTGGATTATATAAAAAAAATGATTCATGTCCTCTTTTTAATAATTCAACATGTATTGGACTTAAATATGCAATTCCTTTGGAATCTGATGAAAATAATAGAATACGCATATTAAACTTTTACAGCCAACACTCCCAAATTTTTTATGGGTGTTCCCCAATACTGTGGTTCTAACTCTGGATAAAATTCATCAGTTAAATCATACTGCCATTCTCCAGCGTCAAATGTATAAGCATCAAATCCCAAAGCTTTAAAGTCTTTAGCCAAATCAACATCTGTCCACATATTCTGATGTGCCATAAGTGGATTCCAAGCTACATAATCAGCAGGTGGAAATAATGTTTTCTTCATAGACCTAAATGGTAACTTACCATCAATCCATAATTTAATCACATATCCACCATCCGTATGTATAACTTTAATACTACCACCTTCTTTTAATTTCCTTTGCATATCCAATAAAAATTGTTTATACTTTGGTATAGGCACATGTTCCAATGTATGTTCAAGAAAAAATTCATCAACAACACCATCCTCTTCTATGAACCCATCTAAATCTAATATATCATGATTTACATCACAATCATCCTCTAAATTCACATGTATATATTCTGTACCTCTTCCTCTACCACCTAAATTATATTTCATGATAATAATCCTATATCATTTTCTACCATTCGACTTACCATTTCTTCAAATGATGTTTTTGGTGTCCATCCTAATTCAACTCTGGCTTTCGTTGAATCACCACACAAAACATCCACCTCAGCAGGCCTCATATATCGTGGATCCTGTTTTACATAGTGACTCCAATCTCCAACACCAACACAATTAAAAGCTGCATCTAAGAAATCTCGTATTGAATGTTCTACTCCAGTCGCAATCACATAATCATCTGGCTTATCTTGTTGTAACATCAACCACATACATTCTACATAATCTGGTGAATATCCCCAATCTCTTTTTGAATCTAAATTACCTAATGTTATATGATCCTGTAATCCCAAATGGATACGAGCGACACCATCAGTTATTTTACGAGTTACAAATTCTTTACCACGTCTCTCTGATTCATGATTAAATAAAATACCACTTACATTAAACATATCATAAGACTCTCTGTAGTTCTTTGTCATCCAATGAGCATATAGTTTAGCAACTCCATAAGGTGAACGAGGATAGAAAGGTGTGTTCTCATTTGCTGGATTCTCTACCATCTTACCAAACATTTCAGATGTTGACGCTTGGTAATATTTCACATCTTTACCATACTCTCTGATTGCCTCTAGCATTCTTAATGCACCCATTCCACTAACATCGCTTGTTTGCTCTGGTGTGTTCCAACTCTCCCCAACAAATGATTGTGCTCCTAAGTTGTAAACCTCATGTGGATTTGACTCCCTCAATACTCTGACCAATGAATTCTGATCTGTTAAATCACCATTAACGAAAGTTATCTTACCTTCAAGATGACCTGTATTAGTTCTATTTTTTGTTGATGAACGCCTCTCCATACCATAGACTTCATATCCCTTTTCCAATAGTAAATCAGCAAGATAACTTCCATCCATACCATTTACACCCGTAATTAATGCTCTCTTCATTATAAAAATCTCCTTGCAATTCTATTAAATGTTGTATCATTACTCATTATCTCTTTAACTGATAAATCCTTTAAGTAAGGATCCCAAGATATAGATTCCCACACATGGTGGCAATAAGCACCATCCAATTGTATATCTTGTTCAAACATCAACTTAATACCAACTTGACTAGCAGTAGGTTCGTTGGAATGATAGAGTGGATAATGAAAACTACTATATGGTTCTATATGTAAAAGTTCTGGATATTGCTTTGATAATATAAATGGCATTTGAACTGCATGTTCAGCCCAATATTGGTCTCTACCTTTAGACCTATGTGATTGATAACTCATCAACCAATGTTTAAGAAACTCACTATCCTTTTCTGCCAAAATAACACCATCACAAAGCCCCTCAACATTTCCATCAGGTGTACCTTGTATTCCCAAAACACATTTGTTTTCCAACAAATCAGTAAATGGTTTCACCGATATCGTATCAACATCCATATAGATACCACCCTCTTCTAAAAGAACTTGTAACCTTATCACACCAGTTTGATGTGCTACATGTAAAAGTGGATTTCCAAAAATCTCTTTTGGTGGTTCTATCTTTACAAGCTCCAAATCATTTTCTATTTTTTCAAACCATTCACCACTCGGCTTATGTTTATAATAAAGATAAGCTTTCTCTGGCTTATTTAATTCTATAGCCGATTTGACTGAAAGGTAATGGCACAACTTCCACGGTTTACCACCAAAATCTTCAGACAAACCAAAAACAAAATGCATTTTATTTGGTATCATAATTAACCTCTAATTTATCTGGCACACAAATCAAATTATGACCAGAAAGTAATTCATCATTTTCCATTAAGACCACTTCATCCCCCAAATTTTCTATGTCTAATTTATTAGCAACTTCATCATAAGCTGTATAACCAATATTATTAATGACATTCATCATTTCTCGCATTTCTATAGAGTTCAGTCCAGTATAGATTTCCGTTATTATTACAGGAGAATCTCTATATATTATATCAACAAGAGTCTTTAAAATGTCTTTATCATGTCCCTCTGTATCAATTTTTATTAAAGAAACTTCATTGTCAATTAAACTATTTTTTTCTAAAAAACTATCTAAATTTACACCCCAAACATCTATAGGTATCTGATGACCAGTAACACCTACACCAAAATCAGTTCTCTCAGCATAACCACCATTACACAACCCATCATCTGAATAATGAAATCTCAATGGACCTTCATCATCAGATACAGCATAATTAAATGGAATTATGTTTGGATGTAATTCTGCATTTTTTTCTAAAACCTCATAAGTAGCAGGATTACATTCAAATGAAATAACTTTATCAGCAAATAAAGAATAAGCCACAGACATATTACCACTCTGTGCACCAATATCAATAACTGTAGAATTTGGTTTTATGATTTTAGAAATATTATTTAATATCTCATCCGTAAATAAAGAAATTAATTCCCATTCACCTTGCATTGGATGTAACCATCTATGATACTTAAAAGTTATTCCATTTCTTTCCAACTCAACAATTTCCGTATCATAATGATTATTGGTTTCCTTCAAAACATTTAAGAATTCATCCCTATAACCTTTCATGTCTTGCATATTAAATTAACCCACTTATCTCTTCATTATAAAATTTATTCTGTTCTACTTGTTTATCTATCGTCTTTGGGTGTAGTATACAAAATGGTTTATCTGTTGGTAAGGTTGAATAGGTTTTATATCCAGTTATCATCTCATGTACTTTCTTTTCCCAACGGATGTTAGGTCTATTTTTAAACAACCTACCTTGCCAATCAGGAAAGTTTATCCAACCATTTTCATTCAATCTGTATCCATACATCCTACAATGTTGTTCTGTTATTCCATCCACAGTATTTATTCTTGGCACCCAAAATAAATCAATAGTTGGATTACCATCAATAATTTCATGAACATTCTGAATCATCCACCTACTTATCATCTCATCAGCATCAAGATTAAAACTATACTCACCATTACACATACCTTTCAAATGATTCTTTTGTGAAGCAAAATCTTTCAATAGACTTCTTTGTTCAAATACTATATCATGTGCTGATACATAGAAATCTAATATCTGTTTTGTCTTTTCATTATCTGAAAAATCGTCTAATATGACTATTTCATCATTGGGATTTTTCCACTTTACTAAGAACTTTAATAACTTCTCCAAAGTCTTATCTTCATTGTGTGTTAATATAGAATAACTTATTTTCATTAATCAAAAGGACTTCCACCTGGTTTGTGTATGTATTCTTCTTGTATCGAAATAACTTTCATAGACGATAACTTTGGTGTCTTATAACTACGATAGGATCTAACAAATACATTATCAGCTTTAATTATGTCATGATAAAATCTATCATTGTCCATATCTGTTGGTTCTTTTGGGTGTGAAATTTTTATCCTAAAATAATCTTCTTTCAATCTGACTAAATTTTCCATTCCAGTCTCACCCTTTCTAAAATCGATAAAATAAAATAATCTTTTAAGTTTTGATGGTGGTAAATAATTTAAATTCAAACCTTCTATAATTCTTTTCTTTGGATCACGATGTAAAAAAAGAAGAATGGGTTTTGGATCAGTAACATTAGGTACAGAATAATTAAATGTCAGTATCATTCCAGGCAACAACCTTCCCAATGTCATTGTCTGTTGTTTAATTATTATTTTACTATTGTTGTATCTCGTTGCCACTATGACTTTCCATTGTTCTTACTATATTAAAAGCATCACTAAAATGTGGCATCTCAACCTTTGTAGACTCCGTTCCCAACTTAGTTATAATATGCCATATCAATTTCCCATCCTTAACATCAGGCGTTATATAATAATTTTCACTTGTAAAAACTCCCGGCAACCAATTCCTACCACCTATATTTTTACAAATAGATTTGAATTTATCATCTAAATCATCAGTTAATTTATCTTTATAATCACTACTTGACGCATACCCACAATGGACACACTGCATACTTTGTCTTTCATCACCAAGTAAAATTAAAGTGTCTTCTTCATTCCCCTCTTCCACACAGCAAGGACACTTTACTTTCAATCTCATATCATCGAAACTCATATCTTCTTCAACTTTGGTAAATTAAGTTTTTTAGGTGTAGATGATTCATTAGAATCTCCCACCTTTTTCAATTTAGGTAATTTCAAAGAAACCTGCTTTGGTACATTTGCAATTATATCATCAATAATTTTACTAAAATCATTAGCCATCTTTTCTAAAGAAAAATCTTTTCTATTCTTTTTACCAAGCCTCTTAGCTTTTTTTAAAATACTACTATGATTTTTATGTAAAAGTCTTAATTTTCTTTTTACATCATCTTCATTAACATCATACCACTTAGATTGTTCAACTACTATTGGATGCCAAACATTCGATTTTGGAACTTCTTTTAATTTACCCTGTATTATCAATGCCTCAGATGGATTTAAGAAATCCATGTGACCACTCCAATTTGGAGCAATTACAGGTAAGTCACAACAACTAGCCTCTAACATCGGCCTTCCAAATCCTTCACCATGTGTACAAGTTAAGAAAGCCTTTACCTTAGAATGATTATATAACATAGCCATTTGTTTAATTGTCAAATCCCCATGTATCAAATATACATTAGGAATTTGAAAATCTCCAAATTGTTCCATAATACCTTTTATTTTTTTTGTTGTCTCATGTTTATCCATAATTGAAAAACCAGAACCATTCGTTTTTAACAACAATGCGGGCATCTTATCTTTTGGAACATTTGTAAATGCTTCCAAAAATGTTTTTATCATCAAAGAGATATTCTTTCTATCCTCTCCATAACCACCCTTTCCCCACAAACCAACATGTAAATAAACAAAATTTTCTTTTTTTAATAATTCATCCAAATCATACACAAATTTTGATTTCACATCCTTCAAATCAAATGGTTTATAAACATCAATATCAACACCTTCCCCCAATACAGAAATTGGTTTAGTTAATTTATGCTCTCCCAATTTTACTTTTTGACCATTCCTATCATCTGTCTTATCATAAACAGTTCCCGTAAAAGTTTTAGCAGTAAACTTTGATGGTACTATATTTAAATTCATTTTATTACACCCCTCAATGAATTCAGGAGAAACTATATCAGTCTCAACACCAGCAGTTATACCTAAATTATATTTACCAACTTGAGCAAATTCATTAGGTATTCTTATATCAATATAAATATCTGGTTGAGAATCTAAATTGGTTTCTACTGATAAAACATCCAATAACTTTTTATGCCTTGGTACTTCTTTATCTAAATGATTTCTAGGTGTTTCCCCCCACTTTGTATCAATACACTTAATATCCAAATCCTCTCTATCCATAATCGAATAAAACAGAGAGCGAGCATGATCACCATAACCACTTCTTGTATTAAATGGTGCTGTCATAACAACTTTTGTTTTCATATCTTCTCCATATAATATCTTTGCCTCGGTTCCCAATTATCAAAAGCGCCATCCATAGAATCTATAAAATTTTGTCCCATAGCTTTAGCTGTCATTTGATTTTCTTCACAAAATTTCTTACCTAAACCACCAAGTCTTTTTCTCTCATCTCTACCCATATCATAAAACTCACGAAGAGCAATGGCAGCATCTTCAGGCTCACACCTATCATCCCAAATATATGGTGTCGGTGGTGAACCTTGTAATGAACGACTTGTCGGCCATACAGGTTTTACCCATTCTCCGTGTTCTTTATAACGGCCTTTATGATTACTACCAAGTTCAACATAATCATCTGGTGTCAATAAGTTTCCATCATCATCTCTAAATCCACATTGGTCTTGTAATCCACCTGTAACATTAACAATAATTGGTGTTCCAACTGTAAGTGCTTCAGCACTACCCAATCCGAACCCTTCATTACTCGCTAAATTAATATAAACATCCGCTGAATTAAAAACTAAATTCATATCCCCATCTTCAAAAGAATTATTATGTATATGGTGTGTGAAACAAACATCATATTCTGGCATTAAATGCTTCATCAGTCTTGGTAAATCAGTTCCATTTTCATCGCTTGGTGTACAATGAAATATCAATACACATTCTTCCCTTTGTTCAGGAGTTAACTCATCCATAAAGTATTTATAAGCCATAGCCACATCACCAGGTTGCTTTCTTCTGATGTTTCTGTTACTATAAAGAATTCTAAATTTTTTATCTGTTAACCCAAATTTATCATTAAACTCCAACAGAGAATTATCATCATCATCCACTTTTTTATATCTTCTATCTGAAATACCGTGTGGCACATAAGTAATTTGCCAATCTTCATAATGTGGTAATAGTCTTTTATTAATACCATATGTTTGTTTTGATATACCCATTAATAAATCACTACTAAGATAGTAATTGGTATTGTATTGTGGATCTGGCAAATCATCCCAAATATTATAATAGAATATTGGAATATCCCTACGAATTTCTGCCTCTATATTATAAAGCCAAGTCCAAAACCTTGGATCTGTATAATGTAATATAGCATCTGGTTTTTCTCTTTCCAATATAACTCTAACTATATCAGGATTACCATAACCACTCGTAGGATATATTGTTAACTTAGCATCCTTAACACCTGAAATTTCAGCTATAGCTTTATCCATATTAACAACATTTCCTTCTTCAGGATGTTTTATTGCACCAGCTAATTGTACCCAATCATATTGGTGAAGTGTCTCAACAACAATATCCTTAGATACAGTAGCTATTCCACTATGCATTCTTAAATCATCAGACATCAATAATATCTTCTTCTTAGCCATATAACCTCACTTCAAAATTAATCTTTTAATAATTTCTTTTTTACTTTTTTGTTGTCTTTGAGTAAATGTTCTTCAATCCTCAAAAGTATATCACGAATTTCTTTTAAAATTCTATCATTCCCCGCAGTTCCCATTCCACTGGGTTTCATTAGAATTGACTCCCACTTACATACAAAGCATCATATGTTTCAAAATTTTCCTTTATAGCATTTTCTCTTAAATACATATGCATTGATCTGTTTACAAGTTTTTGTAAATTCATAGATGAATTGACAGTTTTTGTTTTGAAATCTCTATACAGACTTTCTATAACCTTTACGGATGTAAGTTTTACCTTAGTATCTTCCATTTATAACTCCTATTATACATATATAAATATATATATATTAATTAATAATAAGAGTTTTTTTTCCAAATTTTTTAGCATAATTTATAGTTGACATAGTACCTGGTGAATCAACTCCTCTTGGAATAAATGCCACTACATATTCCGAATGAATAGCAATCTGTTTATTACGAGCAAAAAAGTTTTTGAC
>CEPK01063487.1_pt1 | contig 23749 bp, 7 predicted proteins | sample 356231 | NCBI WGS metagenome assembly CEPK01 (sample SAMEA2620259, study PRJEB7988) | marine metagenome | biome: marine biome (ENVO:00000447); feature: deep chlorophyll maximum layer (ENVO:xxxxxxxx); material: "saline water (ENVO:00002010), including plankton (ENVO:xxxxxxxx)" | depth 80 m
AGTAGCCTAATTACTGAGCAGTTTAGAATCCATAATGCCGATAAGTTCCTTAAAGCATTCGATACTACAAACAACACCAATTCCAATAACATTTACTTCTTTATTGGAAGACACACTTCATGGTATTCATCATACGATGATAATAGTAACTATGGAGCAACCTCTTCTCCTACTTTGAGTGAGGGAAATGTCCCTGTTCCATATGACAATGGAGATTTCTATAACGAGATTCACGATGATATCCTTTCTCTGAAGAAAATCGGGTATTCAAATGTAAGAAAGGTTGTTAGACGTTACAACTGGGTTCAAGGAACAAAGTATACAATGTTCCGTCCAGATTACAATCAGACAAATCAGACTGCTCAGGGTACTTCACAACTACTAGATTCACAATTCTATGTGATGAACCCTACTACCTATGAGGTATTCAAGGTTTTGAATAATGGTGTGTCACCAACAAATCCAACAGGGGGAAGTACAGGAACTACTGCTCCTACTGCGGCTGCTGCAAACTCAGACAATATTGTTACTTCTAATGATGGATACATTTATCAGTATCTTTATAAGTTAGAAACTAACGATGTGTTATTCTTTACATCTACGGACTTTATTCCAGTAAAAGCAACTAGTTATGCTAGTACTGTTGTAAAAGGAGCACTTGATATTGCTCTTCTAAAGACTGCTGGATCAGGTCTTCCTGTTTCTCAGGAACTTTATTTCAGAGTCAAGGGTGATGGGGATGATGTTACTAATGGTTTTGCAGTTCTAAAACTAACTACTGATGCTAGTGGTCAGGTAGATGCTGCTGAAATTACTACGAGAGGACGTAATTACACATACGCAACTGTTGATCTCAGTGCAGGTGCTACTTACTATACTTCTGTTACAAACTTGAGAGCTGGTACTCCTTCTTCTACTCTTCCTGCTTCTGGTTATACTGCACCTACTGTAGAAATCGTTATCCCACCTCAAAATGGACATGGTTACGATGTAGAAAAGGAACTTGGTGCAAAAAGAGTCATGCTCAACACCAGATTGATTTATGGTAATAGGTCAACTGCTGCTGATAAGACAACTGACTTCTATGTTGATCAGGATTTTAGAAGGATTGGTGTTATCAAAGATCCTACAAATCCTGCAGGATCCGCATTAACTTCTGATACTGCTAGTGGAACATTTGCTGCAATCATTGATACTTCATCTGGAAGTGGAATTTATGCTAAGGATGAGGTAATTACTCAATCTTATACTGTGACTAGGGGTACTCAAAGTCTAACAGTAAATGCAAAGGGTCGTGTTGTTGATTATTATCAATATAATACTTCAGGAAACCTTGCAATTCTAAGATATACACAGTCACCAAATGACCCAGAACTAAGAGATGGTGATGGATCTACATATCCATTCTATACTGCAGCATCTGGTGGTGGTAGTGTAAATAATATTGTTGGTTCTGATTCTGGTGCTGATAGAGGTATTAGTAGAACTAGTCAAGGTACTATTCAACAACAAGGAACATTTGTAAATGGTCTTTGTGATCCTGAGTACGGTAAGTATACTGGAGATGTGATCTACGTTGAAAACAGAAGAGTTATTACTAGAGCTGCTGACCAAATTGAAGACGTAAAACTCGTAATTGAGTTCTGATTGATTATATACCCCCCATTGCAGGATAATAGAAGATGCCACAGAGTACCAATTTAAATGTAACTCCTTATTATGACGATTTTCAGTCATCAAAGGATTTCTACAGAGTTCTTTTTAGACCTGGATATTCAATTCAATCACGAGAACTAACCACATTACAATCTGTTTTACAGAATCAGGTTGAAAGTGTAGGTAAGTATCTTATGAAAGAGGGATCGATGGTGGTTCCTGGTGAAATTTCATTCAATAATCAATACAGTTATATAAAGATCTCTAGTTATTCTCAGGGATTTACACTTTCTCAGTTTCTTGGAGCAACTCTAACGGGTCAAACAACGGGGGTTATTGCCAAAGTTCTCAATGTAACTGATGAAACTTCTTCTGATGCTGTAACATTTTTTGTTAGATATGAAAGTAGTGGTACTTCAACTACAAATAGAAGGTTTCAAGAAGGTGAAATAGTTTCGACTGATATCGTAGGATCTCCTACAGCAGTTATTGGTATTACTGGATCTACAAGACCAACTGTATATAAACCATATGGTGCTGGTGCAGATGTTAGTTTAGAGCAAAGTCCTGCAACTGGATATGGTTCAGCAGTATTTGTGCAAGAAGGTATATATTATATTAATGGTCATTTTGTAAGAAATTCGGCTCAGACACTTGTTGTTGATAAGTATACCTCTACCCCAAGTGCTAGAGTTGGTTTTCTTGTTCAGGAAGATTTGATAACTCCTGATGAAGATGAATCTCTAAATGATAATGCATCTGGATTTAGTAATTACGCTGCTCCTGGTGCTCATAGACTAAAAATTACACTAACATTAGCATCAAGAAATATTGGTGAAGCAGTAGAAAATAATTTTATTGAATTGCTTCGTATTAAGGATGGACAAATTGAAAGAAAGGTTGAGAAGCAATCTTGGTCAGATATAGAAGAAATTCTTGCTCGTAGGACTTATGATGAGTCTGGGGATTATGTTGTTAAGAATTATAATCTAGAAATAAAAAATCATAAAGATGATAGAACAAATAATGGTGTATATCCATTAGGAACAGATGGTTTATATAATAAATTAACATCTGAAGAATCAGATGATAAAATTGTTGCTGCATTATCTCCAGGTAAAGCATATGTACGTGGTTATGAAATTGAAAACATAGGAACAAAATATAAGACATTTGATAGAGCTAGAGAGACTCTAACAAGAGAAAGAGCTTCAATTAGTATACCTGTAGGTTCTTCCTTGAACATACAGAATGTTCTTGGTTCTCCAGAAGTTGATTCATTACAAGCTCATAGTACAAGTGCTCATAGTCAAGTAAAACTTTATAATAGATTTATCGATTCTTACTTAGGAAATACAAAATCAAATCGTGGTGAACCTCCTGCTGTAAGATATCTACTTCATTTAGAGAACTTAGATGCTCAAAATCAATATAATTGGAATCCTACTAGTGGTGCTCCTGCTGCGGTAGAAACTAGGAATCAGAATGGTGGACCTTCTAGAGCAACTATAATTCCTGGAAGTGCTGTTAAATTAGATGCAACTGCACCTGTAGGAACATTACAAAATGGTTCTGCAACTAGTAATATTTGTGATGAATGGTTGATGGTAGTATCACTGGATAGTGGTCAAGAAAGAATGGATTCAGGTCTCAATATTGAAGACGTGAATTCTGGTGGTGTTGCAAGTGGTACAGCAAGATCTATTCTTAGAGGTGTTTATGAATTGAACACTAAACCAGTAGGAGTTGCTACTCCAAAGTTTATAAAGAATGTTTCTTCTGTTACAGATTCTTTTGGAAGGTTAGCTTCTGGTGCAAATAGAGATTCTATATTCCAGTTAGGTATATTTGATACATCAACATTTGTTTCTATAAAAGTACATAGTAATAAAACTCATGGTAAGTACACTTCTGGTGTAAAGACTGAAGGTGCTCGTATTACTGGTATGAGTAGTGGTGCTCAGGGTGTTGTTGAAGGATCTTATTCTGGAGATGGTTATGATGAAATTCTTCTTTCAAATGTAAAAGGAAAATTTGTTAGTGGTGAAAATATTGTAACTGATCCTGATAATAGTGTTAGTAGTGCTGGTAGAGTATCTACAGCAACTATTATAACAGATGGATCTATCAGAAAAATACATGTTGTAGATTCTGGAACAAGTTATTCTACTGTAGGTAATAATCCAACATCAACTCATGAACTTGCTGTTGGAATTGGATTATATCGGGATGGTAGTGATTGGTATAATGGACATGCTATAAAATTTAATAGAGATGTTGGTAGTGTAATTTATCCATATAAGTGTACTCCTAATACTGATGGTGGTCTTCAGGCAATAGAAATTGATAATGGAGGAGCCACAGGTGATATATTCCCTAATGAATGGTCTTACTTATCACCAAAACCAAAAACATTTGGTAGCGTACCTACCGCAATGATATTGAGTGATGGTGTTGCGGCTACATTGAAAGTTGAATTGTGGAATGATTGTATCAATACTTATACTATGAAGGATGTAAAATCTGTTTCTGATTTTGCAAATACTTTTAATTTTACAGCAGATGTAATTACAGATAATTCAGGTTTTTATAACTTTACAGAAGTTGGTCAAGCTACTGGTGTATCTGGAAATGACTATTTTGAACTTGCAAGTATTACAGTTGATCCAACAAGATTACTCAAGGAAGATGATCTAATTAAGATTATTTCTGATAAAGGTAAAGAATTTAGATATATTGTAAAGTATGCTCATAGATCATCTTCCACCACACCTGGAAGAGTATATATTCATGGTCCTCTAATTGAAGGTGCAACAAATGCTCAAGTAGTTAAAGTTGAGGCAAAAATTAATGATGGAAATCGCAACTCGTTGATATTCAAATGCCCTGATCCAGTTGTAAAAACTGTTGCTAAAGATCCAACTAAGAGTGGATTTATGCTGAAGTGTGTAAAGAATTTTGCTAGTACAGTTAGTGCTGGAAATACTTTAACATTCAATTTACAAGGAGAAAATAAGGATTTTGGTGGATTCTCTACTGCGAATTATATTGCCGTAGTAAAAGAAAAAGGTACTAGTGGTATAGATGTTGGTGACGTATTGAATCTATCTTCATATGAATTTTCAAGAACTTTAGCTACTCCATCCGTAAACTCTCAAGTTACATGGTCAGGTCTTCCTGATGAATGGAAAGGTGCAACTATAAAGGTTCAGGCTCCTGTAATAATTAGAAATGCTCAACCAAGATCAAAAATTCTAAAGAATGCTCAGTTGCCAGTTTCAACTTTTAGAACTGATGATATAATCAATCTAAAGAAAACTGATGGATTTAGAATAAATGGAGTCTATATGTCTGGTGATCCAGATGCACTTGCTTCTGTAAATGATATTGATATTCAAGATAGATTCCTATTTGATAATGGTCAAAGAGATAATTTCTATGATATAGCGAGACTTATTAGAAAGGCTGGTACAGAAGAACCTTCTGGTCAATTACTAGTAGATTTTGATTATTTTGATCATCAGAATGATGGACATTTCTTCTCAGTTGATTCGTATATCAATGCATCAAACTTGACACTGAATTATGGAGATGTTCCAACATACTTATCTGAAAGAGAAGGTCTACTGTCTCTTAGAGATTGTGTTGATTTTAGATTATCACCTAATGATGAAGCTCTAGGTCAAATTGCTGGTGCAGAGGATCAGAATGAGACAGGTGCTCTTTCATATACAGATATTGAAACATTTATGCCGACTCCATCAGAGTCTATTGAGTTTACGTATGATTTCTATCTACCAAGAAAGGATAGTATATATTTGACTAAGAAAGGTTCCTTTGAAGTTGTACAAGGTGTTCCTTCTATAATACCTCAATATCCAAATCCAATTCAGGATTCTATAAGATTATTTGATTTGGATGTACCTGCTTATACATTCAACCCTAAGAGTGTAAAGATTAGATCGTATAATCATAGACGTTATACGATGAAAGATATTCGTGAACTTGATAGACGTATTGAAACTATGGAGTATTATACTACTCTTAGTTTACTAGAACAAGATACGTTGAATGTTAATATCAAAGATTCTGTTAGTGGATTGGATCGTTTCAAATCAGGTATTATAGTTGACAATTTTGCTGGACATAATATAGGTGATACATGGTCAACAGAGTATAAGTGTTCTATTGATATGCAGTCTCAGCAATTGAGACCTCAACATCATACTGATGAAATTCATTTATCTGAAAAATTATCAGATGATGATTCTAGAGCTTCTAAAGGATATAAAAAGTCAGGTTCTATTGTAACTCTTGATTATTCTGAACAAGAAGTTATTAATAACCCATTTGCTACAGAAACAATAAACCTCAATCCATTCTTAGTTTTCCAATATAAAGGAAATTTAAGTATGAATCCTGACATTGATGAATGGAAGGATACCGTATCAAGACCAGATCTTGTTGTAAGAGATAATAATCTTTTTGATACCATTGAAAATATGGCAGATGAAAGAGGAGTTCTTGGTACTGTTTGGAATGAGTGGCAAACTTCTTGGAGTGGATCACAAACTCTTGCATCATCATCTACAACTACAAGTAATAATTCTCTGAATGGTCTAAACACAGGTAACAATACATTTGTTACAGGTATGGAGACAACTGCTACATCTTCTATTACAGGTAGAACCAGAACTAGAACAAGAACAGGAACCAGAAATACTCTTTCTGGATTCGATACTGTTCGTCAAAATTTTGGAAATCGTGTAATTGGTGTTGCTTTCCAACCATTTATGAGATCAAGACCTGTTGCTTTCTCAGTAACATCATTGAAACCAAATACAAGAGTCTATGCATTCTTTGAAGGTATTGATGTAAATGCATGGGTATGCCCAGACTCAGTATATACTGGTAATGCATTAAACTCTCCTAAAGGATTTGGACAACCAATAGTTACAGATGATAATGGTAATGTAAGCGGTATACTTATTATTCCTAATGGTCATTCTCCAGTTGGAACATTTACTACTGGAGTTGCATCTGAACTTGCTACTAGAGGAATTTCTGGTGATGAGTTAGATAGAAGAAGAGTATCACAAAGTTCTTCTGATGAAGCATATAACTATCAAAACTTTACAGGAGTATTTGAAGATCTAATTTACGATACTACCAGCACACAAAGACAGTTTAGAGTTGGAGAAAGGACTTTTAGATTAACTTCTAGTTCTACTAATAGTCAACTTGAAGATCAGGTTGATACTTTTGCAGAAAAGGAATACTTTGCAATGGGTCTTCTTGAGACTACTGAAAGAACTATTACATCTACAAGGGTTCCTACTATTGCCCAAAGATCAGTTAGTGATTCTGATTCAGCACAATTTATTGATGGTATTAGAACTACTGTAGATACTAACGTAAATACTCAACAGATATGGTCTGACCCTGTTGCACAAACCTTCTTAATTGAAGGATTCCCAGATGGTTTGTTCATGTCTAGTTTGGAAGTCTTCTTCAAGACTAAGAGTAAGACTGTACCAGTTACATGTTATTTGACTGAAACTTTGCAGGGAACTCCTGGTAAGAAAGCAATTCCATTTAGTACAAAAACTATCAATCCAGATACAACATTAAGAGTTGTTAGTGATGCTCCTGTAAACTTTGTTGCTGGTGAAACTATTATTGGTATGACTTCTGGGGCTACTGGTACAGTAAAAGATAATCTAAGTATAGAATCAACAACTGCTACAACTAACTTTGGAAATACTGTTTATAGTTTAGTATTAGATGATCATAATGGCAAAACATTTGTAGAGAATGAAATTCTATCTATCCAAAGATTCCCAGAACCAACTGCGGTAACTAGGATTGCAAGATCTACTTTTGCTGTCAATAATATTGAATTGTCTCATGGTGGTAGTAATTATACTACTGCAAGTGTTACTATAGGTGCTCCTCAGCAGGTAGGCGGTGTTCAAGCAACTGCTATTGCACATATTGATGATGTAACTAAACAAATAATAGATGTTGTTGTAACTAATGCTGGATCTGGATATACATCTGAACCTTCAGTTTCTATATCTGGTGATGGTTCAGGAGCACTTGCTCTCACTAAAATAAGAGACGAGTATCCTTCAGTTGATATGGGTGTGTCTGTATCAGAGGATGCAAGTTCTGGTACTACATTTAAATTTGATGCTCCAGTTTATCTTGAAAATAATAGAGAATATGCGTTTGTTGTAATAACAAATACTATTGATTATAATATGTTTATTTCCCGATTGGGTGAGAATGAAATTGGATCTACTCAAAGAGTTTCTACTCAGCCATATCTAGGATCTTTATTCAAATCACAGAACTCTACAGTGTGGACTGCTGATCAGTTTGAGGATGTTAAATTTACTCTCAATAGAGCAAAGTTTATTACAAATTCAACTGCAACTGTAGAATTCACTAATGATAAACTTAAGAGTGAATTATTAGGTAAATCTCCTTTAGATACCAATAAACTTTCTTACAGAGGTCAAACTAACGTTGGTGAAGGAATTTTCACTAGTGCAACTGCACCATTGTCTTATGCAGACAATCTATTTGGTGCTAATCCAAGAATTGTTATGGTACATCATAGAGATCATGGTATGACCAATGGCGATTATGTTGTATTGAGAGGTGTTACTGGTGTTGGATCTACAGATCCTTTAGCAAATGGTATTGCAGTTTCTAAATTGAATTCAGTACATAAAATTAGTAATGTTGGATTAGATACTTATTGTATTGAAATACCTAAAGATAGTAATAGTGAATATGATCAAGCAACAGAAAGTGGAAGATGTGGTAGTGATTTTATTTGGGCTACTAAGAACAAACAGTTCCAACTTTTACAACCTCAAATAGGTATTCTTCAGTTTGCAAGTAATGCAGTAAGTCATACAATTACTGCACTAAGATCTTCAGCAGTTGATTATGTCAATAGTAATGATTTGACACAACATAGTTTTTCTGTTGTTCCTGGAGAAAATATATTTCTTCAAGATAACTATCAGATTCTTTCTGAGATTAATGAAGTTTATCAAAATAAAGGTAATAAATCATTGACATATAATGTGACAATGAGTACTTCTAATGATGCAGTATCTCCAGTATTGGATCTTGAAAGAGTCAATCTTTATGCAACATCAAATAGGATTGATAGACCTACTCAAGATGATGATAGGTTTGGTTATAAAGTTTATAGAATATATCCATATAGCAACACTCCTTCTGGTGGTGGTGAGAGTAGTTTAGGTCCAATATCTAATAATGGTGATGTATTGAGTGTTGGTCAAAGAATAATCAATATGTATAAGACTGATGCTAATGGTATCAGAGATTACAGTCCTTCTGCAAATTCAGATCCAAATATAACTGGTACAATAGAAGCAGAAATTGTAGCTGTCAATCAAGATGAAAATTATATTGATGTAAGATATCTAAAACGTCCAGAGGAAGATTTGAAGAATGGTACTGCAACTGTTCTAACTAAAGGTCAGAGATTTGGTCCAGAAATTGTCGGATCTCCAGCATTGACTCCATTTGCATTTGTTGTTTTAGGTGGATCTGATGTATTCTATATTCATACAGATCCAATTAATCGTGGAGGATATCTCTACAACAATGAGGAAGAGAGTGCAATGGGTGCTCATAGTGCTAAGTATCAAACTAAAGTTGTAACTCTTGAGAATCCTGCTCAAAATCTTGATGTTAGAATAACTGCTAACATGTTTGATAATAAAGATGTTCAGTTGATGTACAAGATTAAACCAGTCTCTTCTGATAAGAGTATGGGTACTCAATCTTGGCAGTACTTTAATCCTAAGTATACTGCTGCTTCTACGTTGAAAGACATTGTGGTTGTTGATGGAGGTTCAGGATATTCTACTGCACCTACACTTACAATTACTCCTAATAATGGAGCAACTGCAACTCCAGTTATAGATACTTCATCAAATTCAGTAAAAAGTATTTTGATAACTAACAGAGGATCTTCATTTACTGCACCACCAAAAATAACTATTGATGCTTCAACTGGTGGTGGTGGATCAGGAATGGCAACACTTAATTTGATATCTGGTGGTAATACATATAACCCTAACAGTGGAACTCTTACATACACTGGTAAATCAGTTATTTACTCTACTGATTCTCCAGTGACATTACCAAATGCAGGTAATTCTGGAACGGTAGATGTTACTGTTCTAAATGGAACTGTGACCTCAGTTAGTATCAATGCAGCTGGACAAGGTTATAGTATAGGTGAAATTCTTACACTTGATCCAAACTTTGATACTGATGGATTGGGTAGTGGATTGAAATTTGAAGTTACTGGTATTAGTACTAGTAATGCACCTAGTGGTCTAGCAGTTGCAGAGGCTTCTATTTTCCCTGTAGATTTTGATGAAGATCTTAGTGGTCTTTCTGATGATTATGAAAATATTGAAGTTGATGATGTTGCTGTTTTAGATCCACTTGCAGAGAATCCAGATTCATACAAAGAATATAAATTTACAGTTGAAGATCTACCAGAATTTGATAGATTTGCAATCAAGATTATTATGAAGCAAAATAGTTCTAGGGGACCTGCGTTTGTTCCTAAGATTGAAGACTTTAGATGTATTGCTACTGCATAAAATGGATTATAGAATAGAGGGTCGATCTGACCTTTTGAAGGATCCCTCTAAGGGATCTGTAATCAATACAGACAAGACTGCATATCAGAGATACTTGCAGTCTAAAAGTCAGAATATGAAATTTCAAAATGCGGTAAGCGATATAAATAATCTAAAGGCAGAAGTCTCTGAAATAAAAACGTTACTAACGGAATTCCTTAAGAAGAATGGCAACTAATAAAGTACTACTAACCAAAGCAGCGTCTAATTCAAAGACCTTACAACAAATTGCCGATGACGTTGTTGCCAAGGTAGCTGGTTCTTCGTTGGTAAAAATTCTCGTTAGTCAAGATACGATTATATTTGATACCGATAATAGCAGAACCCAAGCACAGTTGAAGACTGGAATTGATGATCTGAATCATGGTAAAACGTATCTAGATCATGAAAATTTTAAATTTTTAGGAACCAGATCTACTGTTGTTCCAGGAGTAGGTTCTTCACATTATTGGCATTTAGATGCTATTACTAGACTTAATTATCAGGCTGCCAAAGCGGCTGGAAATGTAACGACATATTCTACAAGTAATGAAGGTGATGAAGTAGATATCTATATTTTAGATAGTGGTGTTAGAGGTGCTAGTAGACCAACAGGAGTTGATGTTGGATTACATCCAGAATTTTATAATCCAGATAATAATACAAACTTAAACGGAACTTCAGAACAAGCAGATTATAGGGTATACGAACTTCCATCTGCTTTATATACTTCACCTGCTACTGGTGGATCAAACGAACCACAAAGTACAGGTAGTAATTCATCAGATGGTCATGGTACTTATGCTGCTATATGTGCTGCTGGTGTTCGTGCTGGTGTAGCAAACAAAGCAAGAATTTATTCAGTCAGGATCAGTGATGATACTGGTGTTATGTCTTATAGTAGTATAAGAACTGCATATGATGCTGTCTATAATCATAACGATCCGACTCATGCAAATTACAAAGGAAATACTCTTGATGGTAATACTAGACCAAGACCTTCTATAGTTAACTGTAGTTTTGGTAGCACACTTCCTAATCCATTAAGTCCTTGGGTTGATAGAAATGAGAGATATGTCGGACAAAACTATACTTTCAATGTTACTGCAACAGGTAACTCAAACTATACTATTAGTGGAACTGATGCTAATGGAGCAGTATCAGGAGACGACCCAAACATCTTCTGTAAAAAAGGAGACACCCTAACATTCACAATGAATGCTTCTGGGCATCCTTTCCATATTCAGACTGGTGGAGCTTCATATAATAATAGTTTAGCTGCTGGTGGTGTTAGTGGTGCTGGTAATGCTGCTAGTGGAGATGTTGTATTTGATACTGCACATGGATGTGTAGGTAAAGCTAGTGGATCATTTATATATGTTTGCCAAAATCATGCATCGATGCTTGGAAACATTTATGTAGAGCAATCACCAACTACTAATAATGGTACTAATGAACTATTAGATGATGGTGAACATATGTTGGGAATGCTCAAGAACGTTACTGTTTGTAGATCTGCTGGTAATGGATTAGATTTTGAGTTGAATGATGTACCTACTGATTATGGTCCTGTCAATACTAAGGTTGTGTATGGATCTAGGTCTACTGGTCAAGATTCAAAACTTGATGCAGAAATTACTTTAACAGATAATTATTCTAGAAGAGGAGAACAAGTTGGATATGGAGAAGAAGATACTTCTGATGTTATTACTGTAGGTGCTCTAAAAATTGGATCATCAAATAAACTTGAATTCGCAGACTTTACCAATTATGGTGAAGCAGTTACTGCATATGCACCAGGACAAGGTATCTATCTTCCATCTTATGATTGGTCATCAGGAACTGTAACCAATGTTGATTATTCTAATGGTAATCATATAACCATCAGTGGAACTTCTTTTTCATCTCCAATTGTAGCTGGAATGTCTGCTATCTTCAGACAGATTCATGATGGAGCAGCAGAGGGTAAAGTATGTGCTAAATGGGCAGCAGAAAGAAGATATCAATTTGCAGATCTTGATGATAGTACTGATATAGCATCAACTCCAGTAGGGGGTTGGTTGAATAATACAGTTGTTAGTGATGGTGCTGCTACTACAAACTTCTTCACTGATCATAATACTGAAACTCATTACAGATTCAAGACTAATGCAGGAACTAATAATATTGTAATGCAGTTGACAACTGGGGAATATAATATTATAGGTCCATCAGTTGATGATATTTTTGAATTTGAATTTCCTAGAGTAGAAGATTCTCCTAATGCTCCAGATGTGAACTCATTGATGAGAGCACAGATGAAGAAGGATACATTTAACCTTGGAGAAAGAAGAGATTATAAATTTACAGTTAGTAATCCAGGTGGAGGAAATAAACTTACTTGGGATAGAATGCAAAATGGTGTTCCTAATGGAAACCCACAAGCAGGAATACCATTGGAATTAGATAATGGTGTTGTTTATCGTTTTTATCAAACTGATCCAAGTAACTTAACTCATCCAATTGACATATCAGATACTTCAGATGGTACTCATGCTGGAGGAAAATCTTTTGTAGATTATGTAGATCAGGTTATTGGTAAGGGTGCTCATGGTTATAGGATGAACCTTAAATATTATGTTGATCAAGGTGGACTAACTCAAGTTGATAAGACAACATATGATAATTTAGCTGGTTCTGGTCCTGAGTGTTTTATTGAATGGATCAACCCAATGGGTAATACACACCCAGATGTAGATTCTTCTGTATATCCAACAGATTGGCATTACTATTGTGTAAACCATCCAGGTATGGGTTCAGGAATAATTCAATCTACATCTAATAGTGGATTTGGTAATACAACTGAATGTACTATTGGTGGAATAGATATTCAAGAGTTCTGTAGTAAGTGGAGAAAAGTAACAGCTGTATCTAGTATTGATAAAACAATTACTTTCCAAGCTGATACCACTGCAACTCATACAGAAGAAGGTGGTGGAGGTGGATTCAATAATTGTCTCGCAGGAGCTGAATATGCCACTGGTGATAAGCCACGTTGGCCAATGCGTTTCACTAAGATTACTGGTACATTCTATGAGAATGATGCTTTCTGGAATTGGATCAATAATCATAGTAATGTAGTTAATGGAAATTCATATGCAGGTGGAGCGTTTACTGCTGGTGAATATTGGGCTCGATTAGAAGTAGAAGAAGGAGTATCTGATGGTAAGCCAGTTCAGTACTTCCCAGTTCCAAAATCAAGATTTACTCATCAATCAATATCATCAGAATGGGAGAATACACATGCCTATCCTGATAATACTTTGTATAATGCAGGTTCACGTTGGGGTCGTGGTAAGTATGATAACGTCCAACATAAATTCGTTCCAGTACCAGAAGAATTTAGTAGAGATCATATCTATGATATGATTCCAGTATTCCATCCATATATTGATTTGATTGCTTCTTGGACTACTCCAAGTGGTTTAATCGGAACATTAACGAATGGTACTTCAGTAAATATAGATTTATCAGTTTCTGCTATTACAACATTTGCTAATGAAACTATAGGAAGTGGACATACACCAGAATATGAATTAGTTTCTGGTGGAGGAAGAGCTCCTTTCACTTATAGTTCGGGTACTGGTAAGTATACTATAGATGGAACAGGATTGGCGTTGGATCAAACAACTGGAGCATTACAAGGAACTTGTACCAATCCAAACAATGATACAACTTATACTCTTCAAGTAAGAGATAAAGTATCTGATCAAGCTATTGATTATAGTTTTACTCTTGTAGGAACTGCTTCTGGATCTTCTACAGTTACAATTACTGGAAGTCCTTCTAACGCAACAGGTGATGGTTCATATCCTGTAGATAGTGGAACCGTTACTTATACATGTTCAGCGACAGATAGTTTAGGTACAACACTTGAGTATCAATGGAAATACGCAATAAATTCTACACAAGCAAACTTAGGTAATTGGACTAATGTTCCTACTACAGGATCGTTTGCAGGAGCTGGAGGAGTAAATACAGATACCTTAACCATTCCTGATAATCTATTATTGGATGGTTATCTCTTTAGTTGTGTAGTCAATTCAAGTACTGCTGCTTCTTCAGAACAAACTGGAAGTGCATCTCTAAGCATAACAGTTACAGTATCATGTACTGCATGGTGGAGTGGTCAAACAAGTCTTTATGCAGCAACTGAATGTGCAGGAACAAGTGGTACTTGTACACAAGCAGAAGTTGAAATACAAGCAGTTTCTAGTGATGGAGCAACTCTAAATCTTGCACCAGGATATAATTCAACTCTAACTGGTAATGAAACTGATATCGTTAGTAGAATAGTTGATGGTAATAATTTCTGTTTAGAAGCATTAGGTGGTAATGGTACTAATGGACATCCATTATATCGTGTAAAACTTGGATATGGTAGCATTACCTTCAATGATAATAATCAAACAATTAAGATTACTGCTACACACCCAACATTAGGAACAAGTGCTACTGCTACTAGTGTAGGTGGTCCATTTACTATAAATCCAAATTATAATGAGAGTCCACCTTCACCTACAACTGCATCGGTACAATCTGGAAATGCTCATTCATTTACTGTTTCTTATGGTCATAGTAGTGCAAACTTTGGTGGTGCTGCTGCAACAATTATTTGGAGATATAAGTTAGATGGAGGAGCTGGTTGGGTAACTGTTGATGGTACTGAATCTTGGTTCTCATCAAGAGATGATTCAACTACTAATAGTTCAACTCTTACAATTGCACCAACAACTACTTTTGATAATTCTATATGGCAAGCTACTGCGTATGTTGATACAGCAAGTAGTGGAGTTACAGATACTAAGGATATTGCTAAGTATAGTTCTGTCTTTAGCAATCAGGTAACTCTGACAGTACTTGCTGCACCAACAATCAATCTTCAAGCACCTAGTGGTGTTACTCCTGATAATAGTATATCAGTTACCAAAGGTACTCTTTCTGCATCTGAACACTTACTAACAATTGTATCAGATGGTTTACCTGACCCTGCTATTCATGGGGCAGATTTTGTAGCTCCAAATGATCTACGAGTTGTAGAGAGAACTCATAGTATTATTTACAGAGGTGGTACTAATACTCCATCTCTAACTCCTTGGACTAACAATGCATTAGGTGTATTTGCTAATGGTGTTAGTGTAAGGTATCCATCTGCAGGAACTGATAAACTTCCTAATGGTGTTGAATCACCTCCTGCAACATTACAGTTCAACGAAGTTCATTTCGCATCATTATATAATGCAGACGCAGCAAGTGGTTTCTGTGAAACTACTGGTGAATATCATTATCAAACAAGTGCATTCTTATCAGCATGGGCAGGAGATAGTTGGAGAGGAGTTGCTGGTTCAAATGGATATTATAAAAATAGTAATTTTAGTGGAGATAATTTCAGACATTCTGATGGTCACTCTAAGATTGTAGGTATCGCATATGATGGATATCCAATTTATGGTCCTTTTGGTTATACAACATATAACGATAATACATCTGCAATAAAGAGAGTAACATCTTCATTTGCTCTAAAGGCAAATGACAATCATAGACCTACAAACTGGAAGTTTACTGATGAGGTTACTTTTACTGACAGTACACCCAATGCGACATTGGTAAATGGAAGTTTCATTGAAGACTATCAGTATAATCCTGGTTCTGGTGACTTGGATCAATCTAATGGTAGATATTGTGTAACTCCAGATTATCCAAATGGAACTTATGCATACTTCATGCCCCAAGATGCAGGTAATAATCCACAGTTTCCATACATTGTTGGTACAGCACTAAGACAGGCATATTACTTACCTGGAACTAATGCTAGTGATCCAGGTGGTACGAATACTCAAGGACCAGGATCTGGTGGATTTGATATTACCAGTATCTTCTGTAAGGGTATGACAATGGTTGCCGAGACAGGTGGCGATAATACTCGTGAGATTACTGGTGATACTGCGTCAATGCAATTTGGTTCTGCACCATATACTTATATTTGGCAGAAGAGTAGTGATAATGGAACAACTTGGGTTGATATAAGTGCAGCTGATGCTGGATTCTTCAATGAGAATAGTGATACACTAACAGTATATGATAAAAATGCAGGTATTGATGATTTACTTGTTAGGATCAAGGTAACAAATAGTTTAAGTGTATATAAGGTTTCTGATGCTGTTCCAATTCAATATATTGGATCTACACTTTCTATATCTGCTCAACCACAGTCTGCAAGTATTATATCTGGTCAATCTAATACCTTTACTGTCACTGCTGCATCTACAGATGATGTAACTCTTGAATATCAGTGGCAAGAATCTCAGGATAGTGGTACTAGTTGGACTGATCTTCCTGGAGAAACAGCAGCATCTATGACTAGATCTGGTATCCAGACCGCAGTAGGTGCAAATGGATATGAGTATAGAGTAAAAATAACTTCAACATCTGCAACCAATTCTCCTCTTTATAGTAGTTCTGCTCTTCTAACAGTAACACAAGGTTCTATCAATATTGATAGTCATCCAGCATCTATAACTAAAGACGAAGGTACTTCTCATTCATTCGATGTTAGTGTTACTACTAATAGTGGATTAGCAGTAGTATACCAGTGGCAGCAATGGGATGGAAGTGCTTGGCAAAATGTTGGTAGTGATCAAAATACTTTAGACCTTACTGCTCTTGATTATGCAACTTATAATGGAGCACAGTATCAAGTTGTTTGTACTATTCCTGGATTAGGATCATTAACCAGTAATACTGCTACTCTAACTATTGAAAGAACGATTAGTATTGATACTGATCCTGTAGATGTTACAGTCTATGCTACTCAAAATGCTACATTCTCTGTAGTTGCATCTGTTTCTAGTGGAACAGCAACTTATCAATGGGAAGAATCTCAAGATGGTGGTACTACTTGGTCTGATCTTGCTGGAGCAACAACTGCTAGTTATACAATTACTTCTGCAGCAACATCTCAAGATGGGTACAAATATAGAGTAAAGGTTGATGTAGCTGGATCAGGTGGTTCTATTACATCTAATTCTGCAACTTTAACTGTTGCTGTTCAACCAACACTCATAATTACAGGTCAACCATCAGATGCTTCTGTATATCAACCAGATACTCATTCATTCAATGTAACTGCTTCTGCTTCTGATGGTTCAAGTCTAACTTGGCAATGGCAGAAATCTGATGATAATGGAACGAGTTGGCAAGATGTAGCAGGTGCTACTACTAATGGATATACAACTCCAGCAACTTCTACTGCAACTGATAATGGAGATCAGTATAGGGTAGTAGTTAGTCATCCTGCTGCAACAAATAGTCCTCTGACTTCTAATGCTGCGGTTCTAACAGTAGTAACTCCAGTTATTCAAGTTTCTACTCAACCAGTTAGTGTTTCGACAACTGCTGGTGTACCTACAAACTTTACAGTTGCTGCCAGTGTTACCAGTGGTAAACAAATAGATTATCAGTGGCAAGAGTCTGGTGATAATGGAACAACTTGGACTGATATTACTGGTGCTATTGCAGATAATATTTCTATTACTGGTAATGCAACTAATAATAATTATAGGTATAGATGTTTATTTGACTCTCTAGGTGCTGCTCAAGTTACATCTCAATCTGCTACTCTAACACTCACATTTATTCAGCAACCAACATTACAAACATCCCATATTGATAGTTCAACTAATAAGACATTTGTAAGACAACCTAAGATACAGGGTAGTCTGTTTATAAGTTATCTTGGAAATGGACATTATGCATCCTTCTGGAAGATAACTAGGAATACTGATAATGTAGTTGTTTATGATACAAGTACTGATTTATCTGCTGATGGGGATCAAACTAATAAGGTTGAATTGACAACTCCTGTATTAGATTGGAATACATCATATACAATTACAGTCAAGTATAAAGATGCAGCAGGATATATAAGTGCTGAAAGTGCAGCAACTTCATTTACAACTCCAGTAGCTGATCAACCAACTTTCAATCTACCAATTCCAACTAGTCTACGACCTACTATTACACTAAATACTCCTAGTTATGATACTGTAAATTATAACCATACATCGACTGACTGGCAGATATCTGATGATGCACAATTTAGTAATGTGATTTATGAATCAATTGGTGATGTAAATAATAAGACGGAACTTGAAGTTCCATCTAATGTCGTATTACAATCATCGACTAATTATTATGTAAGAACTCGACTTAATGTAACCTAACATGGCACAATCGTCTTGGGGAACAGCGATATTTTCGACCCCCACATCACCACACTTATCTACTAAGCCAGTAGTTCTTACTACTGACACCTTCGAAGCTCAAAGAAGAAAGATCAATCAGATCTCAACTAACTTGGGTGATGTTGGACAACTTTCTGGTAACTTCTCAAATGTTGTTGCTGCCGTTAATGCCTTCCAGGCTGGTGTTTCAGAAGATGATGTCATTGCACTTACAATCGCACTAGGATAATAAAAAATGGCAAGTAAATTTAGATCAGCATCGAAGACAGCAGTAGGTGTAGGATTAACACCAATTTATACTCTTGAATTGGGAACAGGACAATCTGATAAACAGACTGTTCTTGTTGGTGTTACTTTGTGTAATATCACTTCTGCTGCTATCAATGCTTCAGTAAAGATTGATAGACCTGCTGTTAGTATGACAGTTGCAGGTCAGAATCCTGTTGCAACTGAAGATGTTTGGTTATGTAAAAATATCCCTATTCCTGCAGGGTCATCGTTAGAAATTATGTCAGGAAACAAAGTTGTGTTAGCATATAATGTAGCGTCAGGTGCTGGAGATACAGTACAGGCACAATCTTCGACTGCTTCGTCATTGGATGTCATTCTAAGTTACATGGAGATTAGCTAATGCCATATGTAGGTTATGGTGTTGAAAATAGCACCGTTGATTTAGCAGAACAGGTAATAACTGCTTCTGGAGGTTTAACAGAAACTTTATCAAGATCTGTAAACGAAGATACAGAATTATTAGTATTTGTCAACAATGTCCTAAAGGATACCACCACTTATGAGATTGGTGGATCTCTTAGAAATGAGTTGACTTTTAGTAGTTCTCCACAAGCAGGAGAAACAATTCTTGTTAGATATCTTCAGAAGAGTGTTGATGTTGTAGCAGTTGCTCCTGCTGGAGTAAATACATGGCAGGGTAGAACTGGTGCAGTTAATCTAACAACTAATGACCTGAATGATTTGGTAGATGCTGCAGCTATAAAATCCAATGCTGTTGGTCTTGATGAATTAAGTTCTAGTGCAACGAATAATTCTCTAAGAGCAGTAACAAATAATCATATAAAAGATAGTGCAATAACTGAAGATAAACTTCAAAGTTCTTCTACTTCGGATACTAACAGAGCAGTTGGTACTGATCACATTAAAAGTAATGCAGTAACTAGCGATAAAATTCCTGATGATGCAATTGGTCCTAAAAAATTAGCCCTAAAATTTGCTGATGAGACTGCTGCAAATGCTGCTGGTCTTCAAGAAGGAGATATTTATTATGATGAAGCATTAGATGAACTAAGATATAATAATGGTAGTGGATGGCAAGATGTACAGATTGGTGGAACCACAACAGACGTTGGTGACTTACCACTGAATACAACATATACAGGAATTAGATATGCTCCTGATATTACAACAACAGAGAATCTAACTGTAAATCCTTCAACAGACTATGCTTATACTTTCTGTGAAAATCTCACAGTTGATAATGGTCATGTTTTAGATATTGCAAATGGAAAGAATTTAAAGGTTGGTGTATTTTCAAACTTAGGTGGATTCACTGGAGGAACAATTGGTGGTGGAGGTAGTAGTACATCTTTACCAGAACTTACTGATGTTAATGTCTCTGGACCAGCAGTCAAACAGGTTCTACGTTATAATGGAAGTGCTTGGGTAAATACACAACTAACATATAATGATATTAGTGGTCAGGCATTCACTCAAATACAAGCAGATTGGGATCAGGCAAATACTGCACATTTGTCTTATATCAAGAATAAACCTGATATAATATTAGCAAACTCTGATCCAACTTTTAATAATGTAACTGTCAGTGGAGATCTAACTGTTGTTGGTACAACTACTCAGAATAATGTTACTACTCTAAATGTTAGTAATAACGAATTAGTATTGAATGATAATGTTGGAATCTATGAAGGTAATGCTACTAATGGATCTGCAGTTGTTACTAATATAGGATCTACTGCTTCTATTACTGTAGGAGCAGCAGTTACTATTGATAGTGATGGAGGATCTCTAACACTATCTGGAGCTGCAACTGTTCAATCTGTTGATAGTCCAACACAGATAACTCTGAATGTAAACTTCGGTGGTAGTGGTAGTGCTACAGGAATTAAATTAGCAATACCTACAGCACCAAATGCTAATGCATCAGTTGTGGTAGAACGTTCTGCATCTAATGATGTAAGGGTTAGATGGAATGAGACTGATGATAGATGGGAATTTACCAATGATGGTACTACCTATAATAAGATTCCTGTTCCTTCAGAATATGGTGATTACAATAACCTTCAAAATCTTCCAAACCTTGCAGCACAACAGCAACAAGTAGATTGGGATTCTACTAGTGGTGTTACTTCAATTGCTAACAAACCAAATATTCCAGATTATCTTGGTGAGTTATCAAATGTATCAACTGCTGCTGGTATTGATAATAGTCCAAGTATTACTACTGGATATGTATTGAAGTGGAATGGTACTTCTTGGGCTCCTGCTGCTGAAGCTGGTGCATCTGGTAGTGGTACTACAGGTCTTCAATCTAGGACAGATATTTCAAAAGTATCTGCTTCGTTAGATAATGATGTAACAGATTCAAATGTCAATGCAGAGGGTTATAAATCCTATGTGTTGTTAGGAATAACAACTGATGCTGATGCTTGGGTAAGAGTATATGCAACTGCTGCTGCTAGACTTGCAGATCTAAATAGATCTGAGGGTACTGATCCATCACCAGGATCAGGTGTAATTGCTGAAGTCAGAGTAAATGGAACTCAGATGATTTCCCCAGGAACTATTGGTTTCAACTTTGAAACTGCACCAGTGAATACAATATATCTTTCTGTTACTAACAGAAGTGGTTCAACCCAACAAATAACAACAACACTTAAGGTTATACAACTAGAGGCATAAGGATGGCAGTCACTAAGACAGAATTTCAGGTGAACAGTGGAAACACTGGATGGACAGCTCAACACATTTTAGATGCGTTAGAAACAGCGTTGGGTCCTACTGGTGCTGGACTTCATAGTGGCACTGCTACTACTGGAGTTATAAGAAAAATTCTAAAACCAACTGACGGATGGGATCAGATTGGTGGTCAAGTTGCTATAGCAACCCAAAATACTCCAGATAGAACATGGAACTCAGATTTTAGTGATACTGGGACACATTATGATGAATGGGATTATACAGATCCTACACCTCCAAGTGGCGGTACTGCATGTGTAATTACTGTAAGAAGGTATGGATCTTCAATGACCTCCTCCATTCATGGTAAAGTTGCTTGTGTCTTAGTAAGAAATGGTGGTTCTGGTTATCAAGATGGTGATGCTCTTACAATTCCAGACTCTGCGATTGGTGGTGGAGGAGCATTAGGTGGAGTAGATATTGTACTTGGTACACATAGTGCAACTCAAGCAGAAATGAGAACACTAGCTACTCAAGGTGGAACTTCTAATTGGTGGTGGAAAGATACTGACCCTCATATAAATCATGGTACTTATGGTGCAGGATGTAAAACTGCTGTCCTAAAAGTTACAAATGATGCCTCTAAAACTTATGGAACAACATATTATGGTCTTACCGTATGGGATCCATTCATATATGGCAGTAGTTCAATGCCAGCAACACTAAATTTGAAATCAGCAGTAGGATTTGATCCATTTGTTCAGTGTCATACTTGGTATCCTTTGAATGATTATCAAGGAGGGTTTACAGGTACACCTGGTATGGATGGTTATGGAGTAGATCCTGTACAAACTTCAGGAGGTGGATCTGTTCCTGCAACTGGTAATACTATTGCTGAAATTAGTGGTAGTGACGAGATAGCAATGTGTAGATTTCCACACGTATGTTATAGAGATCTTAATGGTAATGGTAGAAGTAGTAGTGATGCTAGAACATATGGATATTCACTTCCTTTTAGAATTTCTAGATCTTCAACTCCAACAGATTACCCATTAAAAATTGTAACCTATAAAGCAGATGCTTCTCAAGATAATAGTTATTGTATTATTCAATTCCAACAAGTAGTAGCTGGGGATGTTGAAACTTTATGGTCATGGTCATTTAATGCAGGAACTCAATGGGGTCAAAATATTTGGGATTTAGATAACGTATTCCAAGGTGGAGTAACAATCTATAGGGATACCAATAGAGCTAAAGGAGGTATCATACAAATGGAAGGTGGAGAAGGTACTGATACGGCTATTGCAATAGCTACTCAAGATTGTATAGACGATAATCAGTATAGCTATACAGGTATATTACCTAATCACGCTTCTTCAAGCCATATAAACGTTGGTACAAGAATGCGAGAATCTTTGTATGGATATGATAAGATAAATCCAAGCAGTCACAGTAATAGATATAATTTCAGGGAAGATCGTTATGCAACTAACTTTCAAGGATGGGATTATGAAGGAACAGGAGATGGTTATGATACTAATCAGATAAATATGTACCATAGAAATGATAGTTTTGATAAAATCATTCTTAATGGTGTAACTCATAAAGTAGATGTTGCTGCTAATTTTCATAAACCAATAAAAGGTTTACCTGTAAACTCTGGATTCTTCCCATGTCCATATTATCTTCCAGATGATTTTGTAATGATTCAATTAGCAGTTACTCCTGGAGCAACTGTGGTTAAATCTGGAGATACTATTACTGTTAGTGGTAGTGAAGTTTATACTGTTATTGAAGCTTCTGGTGAGACAAATGACGAACTATATGACAATGAGGATGAGGTTGTTAGTAGATGGATATGTTTCTGTGCTAGGACAACCTAATGGCAAATCTTACAATTGCAACAGGTTTAGTATTATCTGAGGCTGGTGATGGTACTCCATCAAATCCAGGAATTACTGGTGCTGGTGGAAGTGAATTACTTACACCTTTCAATAGGTATAATATGAGTTCTGCTGCAAGAATGTATGTTCCTCCAGTTTATAATCATTTTACTTGGTCTGATATTCAAAGTCTTCTTACTAAATCAGAAGAAGAAATTTCATATGAGGATAAAAAGACTTTAGCCTCGAAGGTGACGAGAAGAGGAAGAAGAAGACCACGAGGAATTCTTTATCCACGTGGATCTTATATTCCTTA
>CEPK01025419.1_pt1 | contig 23433 bp, 15 predicted proteins | sample 356231 | NCBI WGS metagenome assembly CEPK01 (sample SAMEA2620259, study PRJEB7988) | marine metagenome | biome: marine biome (ENVO:00000447); feature: deep chlorophyll maximum layer (ENVO:xxxxxxxx); material: "saline water (ENVO:00002010), including plankton (ENVO:xxxxxxxx)" | depth 80 m
CACACCTTCGCCTACTATTTTTAATCCATCTACATCTAGTCCTGAATCCGTTTCATCAAGGATGGATAATTTGGGTTCCAATACCGCTAATTGGAGTATTTCATTTCTTTTTCTTTCTCCACCTGAGAATCCTTCATTCAAATATCTATCAACAAAGTCTGGCTCTAATCCCAAGTCCTTCATTGCATCTGCAACCTTAAGTCTCAGCTCTAAGGTTGTGTATTCAGTTTCAGTTATATTCGACAATGCAGCTTTTAACATTGTGACAATGGTTACTCCTGGAATTGCTTCTGGATATTGAAATGCCATAAACATACCTTTGTGAGCTCTTTTATCAGCAGGTTCTTCTGTGATATCCTCTTTCATGTATTCAACAGTCCCATCGGTAACCTCATATATAGGGTTCCCCATTAGTACGTTTGCAAGAGTTGATTTACCAGAGCCATTTGGGCCCATTATTGCATGGACTTCTCCCGGATTGATTTCAAGGTTAATACCTTTAAGGATTTCTTTTCCGTCTACAGATGCCTTCAAATTGTTTATTTTTAACATATGCTCCTAAATATAAGAATAGGTATCTTTTAACTTAATCTTTATAGGAAAATTTTTAAAAGTTGTATACAATACTATTCATGCAGTTCTTGTTAGACGAACAACAAATAGAAGTAAAAGAAAATGCTGAAAGACTTCTTAAAGAAAACTTAGATAATCAGAAACTGATTGAACAGGTTTCTAGTGACTTGAGGCTAGACAGAGACCTATGGAAGCTGATTGCAGACCAAGGCTGGTTAGCATTAGATATATCAGAAGAAGAAGGTGGAGTCGGGTTTAGCTTTATTGAACAGAGCATACTTCATGAAGCTCTTGGATACTATTTACCAATTGTCCCTTTCTTGAGTTCAGGTGTTATGTTTAAGAATTTAATCCTAGATTCAGGAAGAGAAGATGTATTAAATGAAATTATTTCAGGAGAGAAGATTGGTGCTGTAGCTTATAGTGAGTCGAACACAAGATGGGATGATACCTCAACAGTAAAGTCCAGTATCGAAAAACAAAAAGATGGATATATTCTTAATGGAAAAAAAGAATATGTACTTTTTGGAGATTCATCAGACTACTTTCTGGTTGTTGCTACTTTTGAAAATTCTGAGCTTTTAGTTTTAGTTAATTCAGATACAGAAGGTGTTGTTTGTACACCAACAACATCCCTTGATCAAACAAGACCTTTGGCTTCAGTCGAGTTTAATAATGTTGAATTAGGTAGTGATAATATAATTTTGACCGGTGAAGAGCTGAACAAATCATGGAAGAAAATGCTACTTCTTACCACTTCAGCTCTGTCAATTGAACAAGTCGGAGGAGCTACTGCGTGTATAGAAATGAGCGTTCAGTATGCAAAAGACAGAATACAGTTTGGTAGACCTATAGGCTCTTTTCAGGCTGTGCAGCATTTATGTGCAGATATGCTACTACAACTTGAAAGTGCAAAGTCTACAGCATATGCAGCATGTAGAAGCTCATCAGAAGATTTAGTCGAATTTGAGATGAATGCTAATATTGCTAGGGCTTACTGCTCAGATGCGTTCAATAAAATTTCTGGAGACAATATTCAAATTCATGCCGGTATTGGGTTTACTTGGGAACACCCAGCACACCTTTACTTCAAAAGAGCCAAGTCTGATAGTCTTATGCTTGGAAGCTCAAAAGATGCAAGAGATAAAGTAGGGACCCTTATAGGAATCTAGTTCATTTCAGAACAACTCTTTACCGAGTTCTTCCTCAAGCAAAAAGCTTTTCTCCAGATCTAAAGTTGTAACTTTATCAAAGTTCTTCATTAATACTTCAACAGATTCTGGGGTACTCTTTAGAATTTTATCAATATATTTTTGAAGAGTATTTTCCATTTCTTCTATATGAAAAATCTCATTAATAAGACCGAGATTTCGAAGTTCTTCTAAGTTTATATTTGCTGAATTTAACAATATTTCTAGTGCTTTTGGTCTGGGTACAGCTTTGCCAATCCTAGATATTCCTCCTGCAATTGGAAGTAGACCTATGGTAGATTCGGGAAAGCCTATAACTGTTTTTTCTTCAACTAATCTAAAGTCACAACACAGCAAGAGTTCAAACCCGCCTGCAAGACAATAACCACTAGCCACACCTATTAATGGTTTTGTTCTTACTTTATCTTTTCTCCAAGCTTTTAATAATAGATCTCCAATTTCTAGTTCTTTTTCATAATCATTACTTGGTTCAATCTCACCTTTTATTAACGGGATTAGTTCTTTTAGATCAGCACCAGCAGAGAAAATGCTAGTATCCGCACTTTTCAATACCCCAACTCTTACTTCTTCATTATTGTCTATAGTATCCCACGCATTACAAAGTTCTACAGCAAACTGTGGATTGATTGCATTTTTTTTCTCTAGCCTATTCATTGTTACAGTACATACACCAGATTCAATTTTGATATCTATAAATTCTGATTCATTCTTCATTATTGTTTTCCTTAATTCTTGACCATAAGAAGTACGGATTGTCAATGTTATGCAAAACCTTACCTTTAGATTTAAGATATAGCAAGTGAGATAGAGTTTCTTGAAGAGCTAAACGCCTGTTCATAATATCTAATCTTTCTGGGAAGAGTTTTTCACAGACTTCCCATCCAGTTAAACTGTCTTCACCTAATAGTTTCAAAACTCTTTCGAGCCTTCTTTTGTGGTGAAGAATCATTTGCTCTATTCTTTTATTCGGCTCTTGGATAATATCTCCATGACCCGGAGCAATAATTGTTTTTTTGTACGGAAGCGTTTTCTCCAAGGAGTCTAGGAAGTCTTTAAGTGTATTAGAATCTTCATTCTCTACTGGGACAAATGGAGTAATTTTAGGGAGTATGTGATCTCCAGAGAAAAGTATTTTTGATTTATTATCTATAAAAGATACTTCACTTGCATCATGTCCTGGTGTAAATATTGCTTTTAGTCGACCTTTCGTGGTTTTATCCGGGCTTTCCCCATCTTTAATTAATACGTCCGGTGTTGATAAAGTTCCAGCAAGTGAAGGTGTCTCTATTGCTCTCATATCTTCAATAAACTCTTTGGGCGCACCTTCTTTTTCTGAATAATCTGCGAGTTCTTGGAATCTTAGTTTCCAGTCATTATATTTCTCAATATATTTAACTGAATTTTCATAGAGCCCTAGGGGAATCCCTTCTTCTCTTATTTTCTCTGACAGTCCAATATGGTCAGTATGTAAGTGGGTTCCAATAAGAATATTTATATCTGACCAAGCTAGATTCAGCTCGCCAAGTGTTTGAGATAAAACATCAAATTCTGCATCTCCAGCAACTCCGCAGTCAATCATGATGTATCCATTTTTGTCTTCAATTAAGTACACATTTACAAACCCAGGTTTAGACCAGGGAAGCGGAACAATTAATCGATAAATTCCTTCATGTAGGCTCTCTATCGGGACGATTGGAAAATTATTACCCATTATCTCAGAGTGTTAAGAGCCAAGTTGCTCCAGCAATCAATATTATTAGTCCAGTAAACAGAGAAGCAACAATTAGGTGTCGGGTTTTCATTACCTACATTCTATACTTTTGATAATTTATTGAAATTCACTATATTGAAAGTTGAAATCAACTCATATTCCATTTACTCACACCTAATAGTTAGCTATTTCTTTTTTCTCCTAGTAAATTAGTACTAAGGGAAACAGAGATCATATAAATAAAGAAACCCTTATTTATATGTAGTTATGACTTGAATAATTGGTAATCCCAGTTAGAAAGAGGCATTTTGAAAAAAATAACAATAGTAGGAGGAGGTCCGGCAGGCTACGCGTCGGCCCTGTATGCAAGCCACTTTAATCTTGATGTAACGTTAATTGAGGCAGATGGCATCGGAGGTACCTGTCTCAATAGGGGATGTATCCCTGCAAAACATTGGCTCCATGTTGCTGAAGTAAATAGAGAGCTTAACAAAGCAGACGAGTTGGGTATTAATGTAAAGAAAATATCTAATGACTGGAACAAAACTTTTGATAAGAGAAAGGAAGTTGTTGGACAATTAACAGGAGGCCTAGCTTCTTTACTTGAAGCAAAGAAGGTAAAGATTATTGAAGGTTGGGGATCGTTAATTGATAAAAAAACCGTTTTAGTAAAGAAACCAAATGGTAAAGAAGAAAAAGTTGAAAGTGATTATATTTTATTAGGAACTGGCTCTATACCAAAGGCCCTTCCTGGATTTGAGTACGATGGCGAGTATATCATTTCTTCAGATGAAGCTTTAGACTGGGTGGCTCCCCCAAAGAAAGTATGTATTGTTGGAGCAGGTGCCATAGGGTGCGAGTTTGCAAGCTTTTTAATTGATCTAGATTCAGAGACTACAGTTGTTGAACTTGAGAAAGAAATTTTACCCGGAATGGACAAAAGGACAGCTGGGGAATTACGAAAACAGCTATCAAAGAGAGGCGTAAAATTTAAATTAGGGACATCTATAACTACTGTCAATAAAGAAAACAAAACAGTTACATTTTCTGATGATTCAGTAGAGGAGTTTGATTCTGTCCTCATATCTATTGGCAGGAGCCCTCTTACGGATAATATCGGATTAGATGAGTTAGGAGTTGAAAGAAATAATGGCTTTGTAAAAGTAGCTCTAGATTCATTCCAAACATCGGTTTCGAATATTTATGCAGCAGGTGACATTGTGGAAGGGACACCTCAACTTGCACATGTTGGCTTTGCAGAAGGGATTGCTGCTATTACTCACATAGCTACAGGAGAGAAAGCAGATATTAACTATGATGCTATTCCTTATGTTGTTTATACATCACCAGAGCTTGCTGAAGTGGGGATAAATGCTGAGAATGCAAAAGCAAAGGATATAAAAATATCAAATGCACAACATAGCTTTGTTGGCCTTGGTAGGGCGATAATACAGAATGATAACAATGGAGTAGTTAAAGTTTTTTATGAAGAAGATGGTCCAATAGTTGGTGCTAGTGTTTGTGGTCCCGCTGCTGGCGAAGTAATTCATGAATTAATGTATATGGTTGGCTGGGAAGTACTTCCAAAAGAAGCAGCAGATTTTATACATGCACATCCAACTTTGAGTGAGGCAGTAGGAGAAGCATTAATGTCTGCTTCAGGGAGAGGATTGCACTAATGGGTGTTGAGCCAATTAAAAGAAAAGATTATGCATCATCACTCTCGAAAGAGAGATTATCAGAGATATATGTTTCTATGAAGACCCAGAGAGTATTAGAAGATCGACTATTAAAAATGTATAAAGGTGGACAACTCTCAGGAGCTGTATATCCAGGGATTGGGCAAGAAGCTTCTATGGCTGGAATAGGTGCAGGAATGGGACCAAAAGATATTTTTGGAGGAACTCATAGAGATTTAGGGGTACAAATGATGAGAGGGGTGAGCTTAAAGGAGATCGCATTAAATTTTTACGGGAAGAGAGAAGGCCCTTCGAAGGGCCGTGATGGAAATAGCCATTTTGGAGTAGTTGACAAGGGAACATTGATGGTTGCTTCTCCTCTCCCTGACTCTGGGCCAGTTGCAGTTGGATGGGCATTAGCTTCTATGCAAGATAAGTCAGGAGTTGTTACTGTAGCTAATTGTGGAGAAGGAGCAACAGCAACAGGAGCTTGGCATGAAGCAATTAACATGGCTGCTGTTCTGAATTTACCAACAGTCTTTACTGTACAAAATAACCAATATGCTTACTCTACTCCTAACGAAGCAGAATTTGCCTCTAACAATGTTTCTGATAGAGCTTCTGGATACGGAATCCCTTCATATATTATTGATGGAAATGATATTTATGCAGTAATGGATGCAGTTTATGAAGCATGTGAACATGCAAGGAATGGTGGTGGCCCAACTTTATTAGAGCTTGTCACATTTAGACATTATGGTCATGCTGGGCATGATCCTGCAGATTATGTTAATGATGAGGTAAGAAGCTATTGGATGGAAAGAGATCCAGTCTTACGCTTTGAAGCATCCCTTATTCAAGAAGGACTATTTGAAGAAGAAGATTTTAACAAAATTGAAGAAGAGATAGAAAAATTAGTTAAAGAAACTTTAGACTGGGCAAAAGATCAGCCGGACCCAGATCCATCTGAAGAGATAAGAGATATATTTTCCCCACGAACGTTACCAGTTTTTGCTAGCAATGAGCAAGAGACAGAGACAATGAATTTCATTGAAGCAATTACTAATGCTATGGATGAAGTTATGTCTCAACATGATGATGTTTTTCTAATGGGAGAAGATATTGGAGAATTTGGTGGGGCATTCAAAGCAACACAAGGCCTACATCAAAAATACGGAGAAGATAGGGTTATAGATACTCCAATCTCTGAGGCAGGTTTTGTTGGAGCTGCCGTTGGAGCTGCCCTCGCAGGGAAGTATCCAATAGTAGAGTTGCAATTCTTTGATTTCGTTTACCCTGCACTTGATCAGTTGACTACTGAAGCAGCAAAATATAATTGGAAAGCAGGAAAGCCTGTTCCAATGGTTGTTAGGGGTCCTACAGGTGCAGGGACTAGATCTGGACCTTTCCATTCTATTAGCCCTGAATCATTACTAGCTCATCATCCAGGTTTGAAGGTTGTAGCTCCTTCGAACCCATATGATGCAAAAGGCTTATTAGTAGCATCAATCTTTGACCCGAATCCTGTAATGTTTCTTGAACACAAGAAGCTTTACAGAAAACCAGAATTAAAAATGGAAGTTCCTACAGGTTTGTATGAAGTTGAGTTAGGTAGTGCAAAAATTATTAGGGAAGGATCCGATGCAACAATTGTTTCATGGTCTGGGATGGTGCATATAGCTGAAGAAGCAGCTGAAGTTTTAAGCAATGAAGGGATATCTGTAGAAGTTATTGATTTACGTTCTATAGTTCCGCTAGATGCTGAAACAATATTGTCTTCGGTTGAGAAAACATCAAACCTGTGCATAGTACAAGAAGATGTTCCGTTTTCCTCTGTAGCATCTGAAATCTCATCTATAGTTGTCGAAAGAGGTTTTTGGAACCTTGATAACCCAATAAAGAGGGTTACTTCTCCAAATACACATATTCCATTCGCTCCAGTTTTGGAGGATGAGTTTATTCCTAGTATTGATAGAGTAGTTAATGCAATTAGAGAATTAGGGAATTAAAGGATGAGCCAAATAGTCACAATGCCTCAGCTGGGGGAAACTGTTATGGAAGGTACTATATTGACATGGTTGGTAAAGGTAGGAGATATAGTCAAAGAAGATGACCCTCTTGTTGAGATTTCTACAGATAAAGTAGATACAGAAGTTCCTTCTCCATTCTCAGGAACAGTATCAAATTTATTGGTTAGTGAAGGCGATACTGTTGCTGTTGGAACACCATTACTCGAACTTGATGGAGTAGAAGAAAGTCCTAAATTGCATGAGAAAGAAGAAGAAGTGGAACAAAAGGAAGAGGAGCATCAAGACCAAAAAAGAATTAAATCTGATGAAGATAATGAAACGCAAATAAAAGATCAAACTCTAAAGCTATCACCTGTAGTAAGGAAGCTTGCAAAGAAACACAATATTGAAATCTCTTCTATTAAGGGCTCTGGTAAGGATGGAAGAATAACTAGGAAAGACATAGAAGCTTATATCAACTCTACTGATGCTGAAAGTGACAAAAAACAAGAAATGGAACCAGTTAGAGAAGTACAACGTGAAAGCAAGGGTGAACAAGAAATCCCAAGACTTAGACAAAAGATTGCTGAAAATATGATTATCTCGAAACAAACCTCTGCTCATGTAATGACCTCTGTAGAGGTGGATTTTGAAGCCATTGAACAACTTAGAGGAGAGAATAAAGAAACCTTTAAAGAAAATGAAGGTTTTTCTTTAACCTATCTACCTTTTATATCTAGAGCTTCCGTAGAGTCTTTGAAAGAATTTCCGGTTGTAAATAGTTCTTTCGATCTTGAAGCCGGTAAACACACTATACATGAAGAAATTAATCTCGGGATAGCTGTTGATTTAGACCAAGAAGGTCTTTTAGTAGGGACAATAAAAAGTACAGATTCTTACAATTTAGTAGGAGTTGCAAGGAAAATTTCAGAACTATCTCAGACTTTAAGATCTGGAAAGTATGATTTAGAAGATATTTCAGGAAGTACATTTAGCATATCAAATAATGGTTCATTTAATTCATATTTAACTGCACCAATAATTAATCAACCTAATGTTGCAATTCTTTCGGCTGAATCAGTGAAAAAAAGAGCAGTAGTTATTGAAAGTCCAGATGGTTCAGATTCTATATCAATAAGACATACAGGGTTGTTGAGTTTAACTTGGGACCATAGAGTGTTTGACGGTTCAACAGCACTACTTTTTTTGAACTCAATAAAAGATAAACTGGAAAATTCTAACTGGAAGCAAGAGTTACGTTGAATAGACTAAATGTAAGGTGGCTAGGCTACCTCCCATATGATGAGGCATTAATTCTCCAAAGGGGACTGCATAGTTATGTAAGTCAATCAATAGATAATACAGACTACTTATTGCTTTTAGAACACGACTCTGTAATAACGAAAGGAAGAACAGCAAAAACTTCTAATATTCTTGAGTCAACAGAGAGTTTAAATTTAAAAGGTATACAGGTGCATGATGTAGACAGGGGGGGAGATGTAACCTTCCATTCCAAAGGTCAATTAGTTGGATACCCGTTAGTACACCTTGAGGATCCAAAAAAAGTGATTCCTTATGTTCGCTCACTCGAGAGGGTAATTGTATCGACGCTTAATGTATTTGGTATAGAATCTTGGCAAGACCAGACTGCAACGGGAGTTTGGACAAGAAAAGGTAAGATATCTTCAATTGGAATCAAAGTAAGTAAATGGACTACCTTACATGGATTTGCTCTCAATATTCAAGACAACTTGGATGGTTTTGATTTAATTAACCCTTGTGGATTTGATAATAAACCCACAACATCCATACATGCTTTTGACTCAACAATAGCTTATCAAGATGTAGTAGCTACGGTTGTAAATGAGTTTATAGAAGAGTTTGACTATGAAGAAGTTAATGAGCAATTTTCTGCTTTTACTCCAAGGCAATCAAGAGCAATGACTACTTTTGAAATAGATGAATTATTAAAGAATGGTACATTTTCACCACAAAAGGCAATGAGTGTTCCCGTAACTATTAATGGGTTATTAGATGGTGAGCCCAAGAGACCTGATTGGATGAAGGTCAAAGCAGTGCTCGGAGAAGATTATAGAGAGATAAAGAATCTCATGAGAGACAAAAGCCTAAATACAGTTTGTGAAGAAGCTGGTTGCCCCAACATCTACGAGTGTTGGGAGTCTGGGACAGCTACTTTTATGATAATGGGAGATACTTGTACTAGGGCTTGTGGGTTTTGCGATGTTAATACTGGAAAACCACAGAACTTAGATTGGGGAGAGCCCCTCCGTGTTGCTGAAAGTGTAAAAAGTATGGAATTGGAGCATGCTGTAGTTACCTCTGTTAATAGAGATGACCTAGAGGATGGAGGCTCCTCTTTTTTTGCAACGACAATAAACAAGATAAGGGATGTAAATCCTAATTGTGACATAGAAGTTTTAATTCCAGATTTTAAAGGATCAAGAGAAGCAATAAAGAATATAGTTTTAGCAAATCCTGATGTTTTAAATCACAATTTAGAAACAGTTCCACGATTACAGAGAGATATCAGGACAGCAGCTTCTTACGGTAGGTCTTTGGCCCTCCTCCAGCTAGCTAGAGACTTAGGATTTGATGGAAAATTAAAGACTGGACTTATTGTAGGAATGGGAGAAACATATGAGGAGGTATGTTCTGTTCTTGATGACCTAGCTGCTCTTAATATTGATATAGTAACGATTGGACAATATCTGAGACCCTCTCCTAAGCACAGACCAATTAGCAGATATGTTTCTTTGCAGGAGTTTGAGAGGTATAAGGAGTATGGTATTTCTCAAGGAATAGGGCATGTAGAGTCTGGGCCATTAGTGCGCTCCTCTTATCACGCAAAAGAATCACTGGCATCTACTTAATAACTTAATATGATTCTTATAGTGAGGAAATAAATGTTTAACGAAGTAACAAAATCAATCCGAGTTTTATGTGCATCAGCAGTTGAGAAAGCAAATTCAGGACATCCTGGTATGCCACTTGGAATGGCAGAAGTTGGAACAGTACTCTTTAAAGAGTTTCTGAACGTAACACCAGAAAAGCCAGACTGGATCAATAGAGATAGATTTGTACTCTCTGCGGGACACGGTTCGATGTTGCTTTATAGCTTACTGCACTTTAATGGATTTGACTTAACCATGGAAGATGTAAAAAAATTCAGACAATTAAATTCAAAAACTCCTGGACATCCAGAATATAGCAGTAAGGAGGGTATTGATACAACAACAGGGCCGTTAGGCCAAGGGTTTGCTAATGGCGTGGGGATGGCTTTAGCAGAAAGGTACTTAAGTGAAAAATTAGGGGAAGATGTAATTAATCACCATGTTTACGGGATTGTTTCGGACGGAGACCTAATGGAAGGAGTCTCAACAGAAGCTGCTGAACTTGCAGGAACTTGGGGTCTTGGAAAGATAATATACTTCTTTGATAATAACAATATATCTATTGATGGTTTTGTAGAGAAAGTATCTATAACTAATCAGAAATCAAAGTTTGAATCTATGGGGTGGCATGTTTTAGAGATAGATGCCCATAACTATGACCAAATAATTTCCTCAATTACAGAAGCTCAATCAAATTTATCTAAACCCTCTCTAATCGTAGCTACGTCAGAAATAGGAAAATATGCTCCTACTAAAGCTAATACAGCGTCCTCACATGGAGAGCCTCTTGGAGAGAAAGAGATGGAAGGTTTCTTAGATAACCTTGGTTGGGTAGGTGATGTTTTTGAACACCCAAAGGAAGTGTATGAATATTTTTCTGAAAAGAGAGCACAGTCATCAAATGATTTTTATGAATGGTCAAATAACCTTGAAACAAGATTATCTGATAAGAAATTTAAAAGCTTATGGGAAGACTTCACTTCTAAAGATATTTCTTTTGAAGACTTGGAATTAAAGGAGCCAAAAGCATCCAGAGTCTCTGGAGGGGAAGTGTTAAGCAAAATAGCCGAAAATAATGAATTTATTTTGGGTGGGTCAGCAGATTTAGCTGCATCTACAAAACAACTGGTAGGAAAAGAATATTTTGCAAAGGACAACGCTCTTGGAAGAAATATTGAATACGGTGTTAGAGAGCATGCTATGGCAGGAATAACTAATGGAATTGTACTCCATAGTAACCTAAAGGCTTTTGCCTCTACGTTTCTAGTATTTTCTGATTATATGAGACCGAGTATCCGATTATCAGCACTTATGGGGATAAATTCGGTTTTTATATTCACACATGACTCGTTACTGCTTGGTGAGGATGGCCCTACACATCAACCTGTGGAACACCTTATGTCCCTTAGGTTAATTCCAAACCTTGATGTAATAAGGCCATCTAATGGGAGCGAGATTAGCTGTGCTTATAGGTATGCCTTTTCTTCGAACAAGGGGCCTACTGCTATTGTGCTATCTAGACAAGACTTAGACCCCGTCAACAGCAACTTAACTCAAGAGGAATTCAATAAAGGAGCATACATAGTAAAAGAAGGATCTGACGCATCTATTTTTGCTTCCGGCTCAGAAGTGTCTACTGCATTAAAGATAGCAGATGAACTTAATGAATTTTCAATTCAGGTAGTTAGTACTCCTATATTAAATAAATTAATCGATATAGACAATGAAACATTAGAGGAGCTTCGTGGTCAAGGGAGAGTCTTTACTCTCGAAATAGCAACCTCAGTTGGATGGGCAAATTATATAGGAGAAATTGATGGTTCTTTTTCTCTTGATTCTTTTGGCTCATCTGCACCAAAAGATGATTTAGAAAATTATTTTAAGTTGGATACTAAAGCTATTTCAGAAAGTATTAGAAAGAAACTAAATTAACAGCCAGTATAATTTTTCATAGCAGACTTTGTTCTGTTTCCAGCTACGCCATCTGGAATAAGCCCAACCTCTCTTTGGAAAGCCTTTATTGCTTCTTTAGTATAAGAGCCCATTTTCCCATCTATAACTCCAGGATTGAAACCATTATTTGCAAGGAAAGTTTGCACACCAGTTATATCTGACAAGTCTGCATTGGAATTGTCTCTTGCCAAGCAGGTATTACAACCCGTCCAACTTTTCATTGCAAGCTTAGTTTTAGTACCTACGACACCATCAGCCGTAACCCCAGCTTGTCTTTGGAACTCTTTTATAGCTGTTCTTGTTTTTTCACCTATTTGTCCGTCAATTGGCCCAGGGTTAAAACCGTTATCAGCTAAGAACCTCTGTATGTCTAAACTATTATTAAACACTCTGTTCGAGTTATCTTTAGGAGAGCAACCCGCAGTTGACCCAACATTAGAGACTGCAGTGTTTGTTACCTCTTCTACCTCTCCTTGAGCAACGGCCCAGGAGTTATTAAAATTGTCAGTAGAGTATAAATCAGAAGAAATTAAAGACTGTTCGATCATTTTATTCACTATATAGGCAGCTTCTCCAACAGTTATTTTTCTACTAGGGCATACTTTTTCACTTAAAGTAGAGCAAGCTGGCATTAAATTATTTGCTGCAAGAGTGTGTAATTCCTTATCCCATTTACTCCCTCCGTCGTCTGTATATGGATCTTCCCTTCCGCTTAGCTCATCACTTTCTCCAACTTGTAGTGACTTAACTAAAATACAAGCAAATTCATCTCGTCCCAAGCTATCTTTCGGAAGAAAGCCGATACCTGTGTCTATACAGACATGCATTCCATAATAAGGTAGAGCATTAATAGCAGATTGGTAAATACTCTGATCATCATCACTGTATGCATTAGGTGACGTGAGTGGAATTTGACTAGTAATTATCGATATAGCGGCCGCTTCTTCTCTAGTAAGCACTTTTGCTTGACAAGCAGTAGCAGTTTCATCACACCTAGTTATTATTCCTGATATAGAAAGGTAGTCCAATCCTTTACTTGAAGTAGTGTAAATTGGTGTATCTCCAGAACTACTGCTCGAGGAAGCTTCAGTAGAGCTACTTGAAGAGTTCTGAATTGTAACGGGACCTACAGAAAGATTTGAAGCATCAGATGCGCTAGAAGTCTTAAAATAATGAGACTTAAACCCAAGTTGAGATTTTATGTTTCTTCCAGATTTCGTAACAGTTTTAAGGGCCCCATTCTTGTATCCTTTTATTGTAACTTCTACAGCTGCACCAGATTCTGCAACAGAAGAGACGTAGATATCAGTTATTGAATCAAAACACCTACTGTCTCCACAAAGAATATTTGAAGTCAATTGGTATCCACTAAAGTCATAAGACCAAGCAGCTTGCGCATTGCTTACTCTAGTATCAATTGACCAAGGGTCATCCACGGTTTTTAGATATGGCCACTTAGTGCCTGATCCAAAACCAACTACATTATCATTTGTTTTCCCACCAGTTGATGAAGAATAGAATGACTGAATAACATTACTCATCGTGTATGTAGATGAGGAATGCGTGATTACTTGGCCCGCAGTATTTCTAACTGCTGTAGCCCAATTAGGTCCAGAAATTTCTTTGAGATACCCATAATAATACTGACTTGAAGCAGTTGAGCCAATATGGCACCAACAGTATTTTTTTGTTGAGTCCGAAAGCCCAGCATCGAGTTCTGTTTCCCCCCCAGGATTATTTGTTTTTAAGTATTGGTAAACTGCATAGCTTCTTCCAACTAGAGCTTGTGCTTCTAAAGCTTTAACATTCCAATGAGAGGGCATCTCCGCAAGTCCTAGTAAGTAGTTTTCTAGGTCTATTGCTAGAACGACATGAAAACCAGAACTAACTCCTGTGGTCCTAAACTTTAAGCTCCCATGATTTAATTCTCTAGAACCAATCCTTAATCTTCCGCCGTCTGTCCATTTAATAGAGAGATCACAACTTCCTGAAGCAGAAGGGGCTAAGTAGTGCCCTCTGATTGAGCAGCTTCCTTTATAGTTCTGGAATTTAAGTGTTGCTCCACCTCCAATTTTTAGTGGGCCTAAAGGAGATTCGCAAGGCCCATCTACTGCTGCATCTGATTTCATTTGATTATAAGTATCATCATCTATACTTCCTGACTGTCCCAATCCTTTAGATGCTTGGTAATTCTTTATTGCAGACTCAGTTTTGGGTCCAAAAGAACCGTCAATTGGTCCAGGTTCGTATCCTCTAGTAGAAAGAAATATTTGAGCTTGCGCAGTTTTATTTAATCCTGCCTGACATATAGAAATAGTTGGAGGAGAAGATGAAGGCAAAGCCGTAATGCTTACTGAATTTGCATTTCTAGCAAGGTTAACCCAGATAGCCTCCTCATTTGTTGCTATAGCAGGAGAAGACAATGAAAGAGCAGAAAGATTTTCTACATTTGTATCGGTGAAGTAGTATTGCACTATTTCATTACTTGTACATGAGTTTGTGTCACTACAGAAAGATGCCCCTATTTCTGCAAGACCTTTAGCTCCATACTGACTTAGTCCTACACCATGTCCCCATCCAGATCCAGTAAAAGTAAAATTTGCTAAAGTATATGCACGCATTGCTGCTTTTGTTTTTGGCCCGACAACACCATCGGCAACAAGGCCGTTAGTTGCTTGAAATGTTTTTATAGCTTGTTTTGTTTGAGGCCCCATAGATCCATCAAGAGGACCAGGACTGAATCCATTACAATCCAAATATCTCTGCAGATCTAAAGTTGAAGACAAAGGAGCATTTGCATTATTTGGGCAGTCTGCTGCATATGAGAGGTCTTGACTAGAAAAGAAAATAATTGATATTGCAATCAAAAAAGACAATACAACTTTGTTATTTGACAACTTCAATGCCCCGTTTCAGTTTATTATATAAAAATACAATATTACATAAAAAAAGTAATATATTCAGTTTCATTTTTTTATTACCTAACAAGGTATATTCTATTAAATGTATGGATTTGAGCGAATATCTTTATATCTTAGGACTAGACTTAGTCCCATTTATTCTATATATAGGATATTCCACTAAACCTAGGAAAGGCTTTTATTATCTTTCTTTTGTAATCATTTTTGCATTAACCCTCCCATCTATCTTTAGTAACGGATTTATTTTAGATTTAGGCATAAAGAACTATTTACTCGTATCAATTAATGCATCTATTTTTGCGCTTATGTTGATTGGACATTGGTTTCTTGTGGACCCAACAATTAGCAGAATTGGGATGAAACAGGTTGCAAAATTTGGGATTTCAAGCTCAGCTATAGCTATGCTAAGTGAACTAATTAATATTACAAATAGCAGTAGTTCTCTTTCCCAGCTTCTAGATTACGTTGTTGCTGGGTTGTTCTTAGCAACCTGTCTTCTTGTAACTGGAGCAAATTTTTCTCTCAATGAAAGAGGTTATTCAGGAGTTATGGCTGCAACCGGGCTAAGTTATTTATCATTTTTAACTTCAATTGGCGCAGTAGGTACATTAATATTAGTTTCTTAGGAATAATTTGAGGCTTACAAATATGAAAAGAATGAAGGTAATTTTTGTTCAAGATGTAAGTGTTGACTTAAATAAACACTTGTCTCTGACAGAAGAAGAAGTAACAGAATTACTTGAACTTTATGATTTTCAGGGAAACCTCAAGGAATCAATCCTTCTTCCGTCATTTGCTTTAAAAGATAAAATCCCGAACCTTATAGTCGGTGCTCAGGGGTTAGATAACCTAGAGGATTACTTAATTATTGGTGCTATTGTATCAAAGCACATAGAAGGTAATACAGAATTAGATTTTATAAATATCTCTGAAGATTTTGAGTTCGGAAAGTTCTACCTAGGACTTCTTCTTCAACAGTACAGTTTTAACGAATATAAAGATCAAGATGCAACTATGCCAAAGGTTAATTCAGAAAAATTTCAAGGGCTTGAAGAGATTGAAATCATTGCTAAATCAGTAATGTGGGTTAGGGATCAAATAAATAGGCCTTCACTAGATAAAAGTCCCGCACAGTTTGTAGAGAGTGTGGATAAACTTATTTCGGGTCTTGAAATTTCTATACATGATAAAACTTGGCTAGAGAAAAATAATTTTGGAGGAGTCTTGGGGGTAGCCAAAGGTTCCGAAAGAGAACCTTATTTACTTGAAGGTATTTACAATCCTTCTGCTGAGTTTCAGTTGTCATTAATAGGGAAAGGGGTGATGTTTGACTCCGGAGGACTTTCATTAAAATCCCCTTCAGGGATGGATACTATGAAGACTGATATGTCTGGTGCAGCAACAGTATGGGGCCTTATGCATATAGTTTCTGAAATGAAATTAGACATAGGGGTCAGAGTTCTTACTCCTCTAGTTGAGAATATGCCAAGTGGCAAGGCCATTCGACCAGGAGACGTTTTAACGACTAGAAATAAAAAGACAATTGAAGTCCTGAATACAGATGCTGAGGGAAGATTAATAATGGCAGATGCATTAGCATATGCTGCAGAAGACAAGCCAGATTTAATTATTGATGTTGCAACTTTAACTGGAGCATCAAAAGTGGCCCTAGGACCAGATATCGGCGCGGTATTTTCCAACAACGAAGAATACGAAAAAAAATTCATTGATGCTTCAAAAGAATTTGGTGAAATTTTTTCTAGCCTGCCTCTTCATACTCAATATAGAAATTTAATTGACTCAGATATTGCCGATATGAAAAATACTGGTGGAAGATTTGGAGGAGCAATAACAGCTGCCCTTTTATTAGAAGAGTTTGTTGATGACTATCCATGGATACATCTTGATATTGCTGGACCAGCAAGGTCATCTGATAACGAATTAGTAAGAGGAAAAGGGGCAACAGGATTTGGTGTAATGGGTTTATATAATTTTGTAGCTAAATTAATTTAATCTTCTGTAGTGGAAGATACAATAAGCAGAATTGTATCTCCAGAAGAGACTATTGCACCTTGTGGAACGTTTGTACCAAGTATTTTCCCATCACAGGTTTGTATATTCGTATTCTCATATGAATAATTAAGAAAAACTACAACTCCCGTATCTCTCATAAATTTCTTAAATAAACCTTCCGCTTCTTCCAAAGTTGTTGTACAAGGAGTAATACTCGGAATTGGTGCGCTAAGTGGTGAAGAAGCAACTTCTAAGAGAATTTCAGTTCCTTCAGGCATCTCTTCTCCAGCCTCTACACTTTGAGAAAGAACCACTCCGGGTTCTTCTTCAGAATTAACCAAAGTCACAATTGGTAGAAAATATGAAGCAAAAGAAATTTCTTCAGCATCAAGAACATTCAAACCAATTAATTCAGGGATTTCTCCAGTCGGAATTTCATAATATTTATCTAGGTCACTTGGAGTATTAGGCCAGTTTTCTATCGGGAGATCTTCTACTACTTTATCCATAAACTCTTTCCATATTGGAGCAGGAACTCTTCCTCCAGAGACAGTTCTATAAACCTCTCCATTAATTGTTACATTCCTCAACGGTAACTGCTCTTCAGCAAAACCAATCCAAACAGATGAAGTGTACTGAGGGATAAACCCTATAAACCAAGCTTCCCTAAAACCTTGGTGAGTTCCAGTTTTCCCTGCAATGTTTCTATCATCAAGCAAAGCCCTAGTTCCTGTCCCTCTCTGTGCAGCAACTTCAAGAGTCTTCCTTACTGCAGCTGCAGCACCCGGGTCGGCAATTGATACTCTTGGAGACGTTATATGTTGATATAGTACATTCCCTTCTGTGTCCTCAATCCTTTCTATCAGGTATGGGGGGGCTAATACACCATTTGTAGCAAAGCTACTATAAGCAGATGCCATTTCAATCGGAGTTACAGCACCAGCTCCGAGGGTTAATGAGATAACAGGATCTAAATAAGAAGATATCCCCAACTTCTTTGCTGTAGATGCCAATTTTTCGCCACCGAGTTCAGATGCTACTTGAGCAAAAACAGTATTTACAGATCTCCTCGTAGCTTCTTCAAGTGAGATCATACCTGAATCATCTAGTCTTCTTATTGAAACATTATAAGTTGATTTATTAAGACATGGCTTATATACGTATTGATACTCACTTTCTGTATCGATGCTTATAAATTCATCAAGTGTACTTAAATCTTCAATTATTTCTTGCTCTTCAAATGCATAAATTCTAATATCTTCTAATCCTAATGAATCTTTTCCTAATACATATCTAGTCCCGTCTTCATCAGAAAGTATTTTCCTTCCTTCTATATCAAAGTAGACCCTCTCTCTGTTCTCGTTAATAACATATTTCTTACCTTCAGCGTCCATTAGAACCGGATTCCCATCTTCGTCATACTGCCCAAGAGCTTTACCGATTGCTAACATTTTTTCTTCTTCAGTCTCATATTCTTCTATATCTTCTACAAGGGGGAATTGATCAATGAAGTCTTTCGTTTTTATTTCCTCAATATGTGTATCGATACATTGGAGTTCTATAGCTCTATCCAATGCAGGGAATTTACTTAAAAAGCGATCAGCAGTAATTGATGTTCCGTAGTTTCTTACAACCCACTTTGTCCCTACACCATCAGGTGCGCAGGGGTAGCCACAATTGATTTCAACAGGGCTTCTAGAGTCTCTATTTGAATATAATTTTGTTCCTGATTCTAAAGCAGCAAGTAAAGTGATTGGTTTGAAAGCTGAACCCGGATTCCTTTTCCCCTGTGTTGCTAAGTTATACTGTTCTTCTTCAAATGGTAAGCCAGAAGCCATTACTCTTATTGCTCCTGAGTAGTTGTCTAGAAGAGTTATAACTCCTGTTGGTCTAGGGTCAGCATCTTCATCTCCTGAGAGATCAGGTGGAACCCATTTATTTAATACTTTATTTGCATGTTCTTGAAGACTTAAATCTAAAGTTGTGTATATTTTTAATCCACCACCACCGGTGCAGGTTACATCATCTGAAGGGCAACCGAATAATGCCTGTTTCCTCTCTGCATTAGTTTTTCCTAGAAATGCAAATTGAGGCTCATTAAGTAATTGTCTTTTGACCTCTGCTACTACGTGCTCTGCTGGGTTTTCAAGGATTTTTGACTCAGCAATATTCAGAGGAGCTATTTTTGCTGCTCTATATTGAACTTCGACAATAAACTTTTCCCTGAGCATTGTTTCTAGAACACCATTTCTTCTTTCTAGTACTCTTTCAGGATATTTTCTTGGGTTATAGTATGCAGGGCTTCTTATTATAACTACTAGAGTTGCTGCTTCATCAAGGGTCAATTCATCTACATTTTTGTCGAAATATTCATATGAAGCAGATTTTATTCCATATGCACCTGAACCCCAATAAATTGAATTCAAATAATACTCAAGTATTTGATCTTTTGTATATCTCCTCTCAAGCTCTGCAGCAACAACCGCTTCCGTTATCTTTCTTCTTATAGATATTTCATCTCCAACAAATGACAGTTTTGCTACTTGAGAAGTGATTGTTGACCCTCCTCTAGTTATTCCTCTTAAATTATCCAGAACGGCACTGGCAATAGCTATAAAGTCAACACCTTCATGTTTATAGTAATTACTATCTTCTGCTGCAAGAAGAGTATTAACTACAAAAGGAGGAATTTCAGACAGAGGGATTAGGTCTCTGTTTAAACCATCATGGAGTTCAGCTAGCTCAATTTCATCATAAGAAATAATTATTGAAGGCTCTGATAAAGAGGTAAAATCTAAAACCATCCCTTCTGCTCTGGGCAGGAATCGTTCCTCAAGTGAATCTACTATGGACATCCCTGATTTTATAGGGAGGAAAAGAAAAAAACCAATCCATGTAGCAGCAAGAATAGATATTACTAACAGGCTTATAGACGCAACATACTTAGACCCAAATCTGGACTTTCTCTCTACTTCATGAATTATTGACACATAAAAATTGTACTAAAATAATTTCTATAACTTTCTCTGTTCAAATTAAAGTCTTTGTAGTTAAATATTTATATGGAGTATTCCCCTGGATTAAGAGGCGTTGTAGCGGGAGAAACCTCAATTTCTACCGTTGGTAAAGAAGGAACTTCTCTTAGATATAGAGGCCATGATGCTACAGACCTAACTAAAGAAAAAACTTATGAAGAAGTTGCTTCTTTGATAATCAGCGATTCCTTAAATGGAGATAAATTTAAATCAGCATTTTCTAAGTTTTATAACCTTGCTTGTAGTAATGATTGGTTACAAGAAGCAATTAAAAATCTTAAAGAAAGAGGGTTCCACCCAATGGATGTTCTTAGAACAATTGTTTCGGGATCTGAAGAGCTAGAATCGGATACTCAAATTGAATCAGCTGCTCGTATCAACGCTACTGTTTGCTACATTATTGCCTCATACCATGAGGGAGAAACAAATGAATTATCTGATGATTATTTAGTAGCTAGTTCATTAATGCCAAATGGTTCAGATACTGAAATGCTAGAAGCCTTAGATGATATGTTGATTCTGTATGCAGAACATGGGTTTAATGCTTCTACATTTGCTACAAGAGTTACAGCTTCAACTAGAGCTGATTTAACAGGAGCTATTGTTTCTGGAATAGCAACATTAAAAGGAGAGCTGCATGGAGGAGCTAACGAACGAGCCGTTGAATTAGTTGATTCATTTACAAGTATTGAAGAAGCTGAAGACGGAATAAATGAGCTTTTAAAACAAAAAAAGAAAATTATGGGTTTTGGTCATGGAGTATATAAAGTTCAAGATCCAAGAAGCCCTATAGTCAAAGACTGGGTAACAAAATTAGCGAAAACTGAATCCTCAAAAAACAGATTTGAAATAGCAAAAAAAATAGATGACATTATGGACGAGAAAAAAAATCTTTTTCCAAATGTAGATTTTTACGGAGGACTTTTACTAGCCGAGTTAGGTTTTCATGTTAGCCTTTTCACACCTATCTTTGTTGCAGGGAGATCTGTAGGTTGGGCAGCTCATTACTTTGAACAAAGAGAACAAGATGTTCTAATTAGACCTGCTGCTAAATATACAGGAAAATAGACTTGTTATATATTTTATGAACAAAATAGATGAGACTATTTCTACCTATTTGGTTGATCGAAATGACTTCAGTCATGAAACAATGGAGAGCGCTTCTTTAGCTTTTCTTGATGCTTATGGATGCATTTTAGATGCTGCAGCAGATCAAAATGCATTAAAGCACGCCCTACCTTTCGGGCTTAGCTCTAGTATATCTGAACACCCATTCAGAGTTATTCGCAATCTCAATTCAGAACTTGAAATAGCTAGATATCTCGGGACCCTTGTTAGGTGGCATGATTACAATGATACATTTTTAGCTAAAGAGTGGGCACATCCATCTGACAATATAGGCGGGATAATTGCTTCTAACATGAGGTACTTAGACTCTCCTGAATTAAAAGATATATTTATTGGAATAATTAAGACTTATGAAATACAGGGAAATTTGGCACTAGGAACATCTCTAAATGAAAAAGGATATGATCATGTATTCTATGTAAAACTAGCCACAGCAGCATATTCATCTTCATTAATCAATAATTCTAGTAAAACCTCTATTTCCAGAACTATAAATAATGTCTTGAGTGACGGTCTTAACCTTAGAGCATATCGTCATGAACCAAATATAGGGAGGCGAAAAAGTTGGGCAGCGGGAGATGCAACATCTAGAGGTTTATGGTTAGCACAAGTTAGTTCATATAATGACTCAAATTATTCTTCAGTGCAAACTGATGAAGTATGGGGTTTTGAAAAAGTTTTCTTGGACGGGGAGAGTATTGTGCTAGGAAAAGATCTAGATGACTGGGTGGTAAGGAATATACTATACAAAGTTGCTTATCCAGCAGAATTTCACGGACAATCTGCTGTTGAAGCTGCAATATCTCTCCACCCTATCTTTACGGATAGGTTTGATGACATAAAATCTATAATTATTGAGACTCATGAACCAGCTTTGAGGATTATAAGCAAATCAGGACCACTAGATAACCCTTCTGCAAGAGATCATTCTTTAGAGTATATGACGTCAGTTGCACTCCTTGATGGGGAGCTTACAACCTCTTCTTACCAAGATTCTTATGAGAAGATTCACGAGGTTGAATCTTTAAGGAAGAGGTTCAAAACAATTGAAAATAAACAATATACAAAAGATTATTATGATATCGAAAAGAGGTATATACCTAACAAAGTTTATTTTGAATATAAGGATGGAACTCATTCGGAAAAAAAAGAAATTCTCTATCCGATTGGGCATCCAGCAAGGCGCGATGAAGCAATCCCTCTTCTAAAGGATAAGTTTGTAAGGAATTGTGAGAGGTATCACTCTGAAGTATTTGCAAGCAATCTTTGGGATGAAGCCTTATATGGTTCTTTGACCTCTCAAAGTTTATTTGATTTCTTAGAGAATGTATCTAGTCATGAGTGAATTTAAAACTATATTTCTTGTAGGAGGTGAAGCAACTAGGCTTCATCCATTGTCTAAGGAGGGCCCAAAAGCATTGCTCTCTATAAGAGGTGTTTCAATTATTGATCATATGCTTCAAAAATTTTCTGATGTTGGCCTGAATGAATATATATTTGTTGCAGCAGAGAGACATAGGGAGTACTGGGAAGATTATAGAAATAAATCAGATTATATTGTGGAAATTTTCTATGAAGACGTAAAGTACGACACTGCAGGATTTATATTAAACAATATTGAACTCTTCCCAGAAAATTTTATATGTGTAAATGGTGATCTTTTATTTAATTTAAATTTGGATTATTTTCTTGAATTCATATCTTCTTCTGACAAATCTGTTTTGAGCACAATTAATGTAGAAGATCCAAGCAGATTTGGCCTTGTTTCATTTAATGAAGCGGGTCAAATTAGCGGATTTATTGAGAAGCCAATAAATAAAACATCTTTGGGAAACAATATAAGTGTTGGCCTATATTACTTACAATCGCATGATTTAACTAAATATCATGACAAAGCTAAAGAAGACAACCCAGGATTAATTGAGAAAGCAGTGTCATTTGAAAGAGAGGTATTTCCATTTTTAGCTAACAAAAATGCGCTCCTTAATTGCTCATTAAAAGGTGATATTTCTGATGTTGGAACTAGAGAGTCATTCATTGAAGCAAGTTGCTCGGGAGACAATTTCTGGATTCATACCAGCTCTTTTGTTCATGAATCAGCAAAGATAGAAAATTCAGTTGTTATGCAAGATTGCATTATTGAAGAAAATACAACAGTAATTAATTCAATTATTGGCCCTAATATTAAATTAGAACCAAATTCTATAATTGAAGATGAAATTTATTGTTAATCTTAGATAAATGTCAAAAATGAAATCTCTTGTAACCGGAGGAGCAGGTTTTATTGG
>CEPK01061912.1_pt1 | contig 23364 bp, 24 predicted proteins | sample 356231 | NCBI WGS metagenome assembly CEPK01 (sample SAMEA2620259, study PRJEB7988) | marine metagenome | biome: marine biome (ENVO:00000447); feature: deep chlorophyll maximum layer (ENVO:xxxxxxxx); material: "saline water (ENVO:00002010), including plankton (ENVO:xxxxxxxx)" | depth 80 m
AGCAACTCCGACCGAACAGTCGAGACCCACGCTCTCGTAAATGTCGTTGCGCAGCTGCCAAGCAATCTCTTCGGAACTTCCAAACAATTTGTGTGCCCCGCCGACATCAAGAAAAGCCTCGTCTAAAGCAATCGGCTCAATCTCGGGTGTAACCGCATGAAAAATTTGGTGGACCCTCCGAGAAATTTCTCTGTAGCGAGAGAAATTCGATTTAACAAAAACGGCATTAGGGCAAAGTCTCCGAGCAACAACGCTCGACATTGCCGACTTTACGCCCATAGCACGCGCCTCGTAGCTCGCTGAAGCCACCACTCCTCGTTGGGAGTCACCCCCAACGACAACCGGTTTACCTATTAACGACGGATTGCTTTGCCGTTCAACTTCAACGTAAAAAGCATCCATATCAACATGCAGAATGGGCAGATCGTCCATCAGATTAGAACCGCGACATTTGATGGTTTTCCCCGCGAGAGCGCACCAGATTGAAGTTAGACCCGCTCGACACTAAGCGCATTGATGTCCTTCCCGTCTATGCGGTACCGAAATTCCCCGCCTTCTGGGAGATCATCATTGACATACCCGAGAAGTGGTTCACGTAGCCACAACTGTTGCCCTGCCAAGAGGTCCTCAAGATCCTCTTTGCGAACCCAATCGGCTGCTTGGACGATCCCGTCGGGATCATCGATATGGATCTGCCCTGAGTATTCAACCGCTAAATGAACCTCAACTCGTAAGGTCCAATTCATGTCTATTGCTTCCGCCACGACCGTATAGACAGGGCCAAGCCAGCTGGGAACTGAAAGACCGGTTTCTTCTGTGACTTCGCGCGTCAGACCTTCGAGGACAGTTTCACCTTCGTCGATAACCCCGCCGGGCGTGCTCCAATCGGTACGACCACCTTTTCGATGGTTAAGAACCATGAGGATGGCTTCCTCATTCAGAATTATTCCCCCACCTACAGTCCATCTGCGCACGATAAGAGTTTGCCATCCGCACGTGGTTCTCTGCGACATCCGAATACGATGCTCAAGTGCCTGATTCTTCGAGTCAACCCGAAAGGTCTAAGCAACTTCCCGACAGCTTTGAGATTCCTAGCGCCCTGCCATCTGTGGCGGCACGAGTGTTTGCATTCTCTGCGATTTTGGCCGGGAGTCTTTGCGGTGGGTTAATGGGGTTCGCACTTGGTCGCCTTCAATGGGGCAATAGCGGAAATCTTTGGGTGTTTTTAATCGCTTGCTTAGGCTCTGTGATCACATCGGTTGGGGTCGCAATCGTTGCAGTTCTAGTCCTTAGAGCAATGTCAGAATGGAACGATGTGGCTTCCGCAAAAGCCCGACGCAAGACATGACTGGCGTTCCTGATGCCAATGAGCTCGATAACCTTCTCGCTCTCGCTATAGATTTCGCGCTCCGAGCCGGCGAAGTGCATCGCCTGAGAGCAACTGGAGATGTGGCTTCTAAGTCAACTGCTACTGATCCAGTCACGCAGGTCGATCGCGAAGCCGAGGCGCTTATCGCCGAAGCGATCGAAGAAGCTCGCCCTAACGATGCCATTCTCGGGGAAGAGTCAACGCTGGTCGAAGGCACTTCGGGGTTTCAGTGGGTAATTGATCCACTGGATGGGACCGTTAACTATCTCTACAACTTTCCAAGCTACGGGGTCTCGATCGGAATCGAGACCGACGGAGAGCCAGTGGTAGGTGTCGTCCTAGATACAGCCATAAACCATCTGTTTGCAGCGCGACGCGACGATAAGGCGACCAAGAATGGCGCAGAAATTAGGGTGACTAGTTGTTCAGAGTTGTCACTAGCACTATTGGGAACCGGATTTGCTTACGACCCAGCGGTGCGAGAACGACAGGCAACAATTACCGGCGCTCTTCTACCCAAGGTGAGAGATATTCGCCGGTCGGGTTCCTGTGCGGTTGATCTTTGCTCCGTGGCAGCCGGGCGACTCGACGCCTTCTACGAGACAGGGGTCAACTGGTGGGATGTAGCGGCTGGCATCCAAATCGTCCGAAGCGCCGGTGGCATTGCCACCTACGAACCCGAGTTAAAACGCGTCTTTGCTTCGGGCCCCAAGCTCTGGGAACAACTAATTAACGCCGTAAATCAGGCCGAAACGGAGTCTGGCCCCCAATCCCCTCCTCCATCGGCCAATATTTAAGGTGTGAGTATCCAGATCCTAACTATTGAGGACGATGAACGAATCCGCACAGCAGTGCGGTTCGCCCTTGAGGACGAGGGTTGGAACGTTCTAGAAGCTGAAACTGGTGAACAGGCCCTCGAAGAGTTCGATTCGACGAGCCCCGACGTCGTTCTTGTGGACATCGGTCTACCTGGCGTCGATGGTTTCGAAGTGTGCCGGTCCCTGCGACGCGTAAGTGACGTACCGATAATCATGGTGACGGCTAGAGATGACACACACGACGTGGTGGCTGGCTTGGAGGCGGGCGCTGACGACTATGTAACAAAGCCAATCGCCCCTAAGGAACTCTCCGCGAGAATTCGCGCCCTATTACGCAGAGTGAAGTCCGAAGACACGGGCTTAGCCCCCAGGACAGTAGGTGACTTGGAAATAGTTCCCGAAGAGGGTGTGGTGCGCAAAAGTGGAACGGAGATCCATCTCACAAAGACTGAGTTTCATCTGTTATGTGAGCTATCAGACCAGCTGGGCAAAGTTCTCAGCCGCGAACACCTACTCGAAGAAGTTTGGGGCTACGACTATTTCGGGGATGGAAGACTGGTAGATGTTCATGTTCGTCGACTTCGCACCAAAGTCGAGACTGACCCCGCTCACCCTCGCCACGTAGTAACCGTGCGGGGTATGGGCTACAAACTTCAACCTTAAGCATGGATTCACGCGGCCTTCCATGGCGCCGCCTCCCGCTGAGAACACGGGTTATCGGCGCATTCACTCTCGGGGCAGCAATAGCCGCCCTAGTACTCGTTGTAATCACCTATGGACTTTCGCGACAAAGCATGCTCCAGCAAAGAGAGGAGTCATCGGAGCGTCAATTCTTTGCGAATGCTCGACAAGTGCAAAGTTCGCTAAGAGCCGAGGACCCCGACTTCACTCAGTTGTTGGAGTCGCTGCCTAGCCTCAGCGGTAGTCGCTCGATCATTCGAACTGGGGACGAGACCTGGACCTCGCTTTCATTGACTCCTAGCGATCTGCCCCCTGTGTTGATCTCAACTGTCCTTGAATTTCCTCAGGCTCAGACGATGCGTTACCGATTAGATGATCAGCCAGTATTGACATTTGGGTTGCAAATGCGGCCAAGTGCAGCATCAGCTCTGGAAGGTGTCGCTTATTTCGAGGTAGTTCCACTTGCCGAAGTCGAAAGCACTCTGGAAAGTTTGGCCCTGATCCTGCTCGTCGGGGGCGTTCTCACGGTGTTAGTCGGCGTGGGAATAGGCCTGTGGGCAAGCGGGGGTCTGTTGCGGCCTCTCACCGATATCTCTGACGCTGCAACTTCGATCGCTCACGGCCGTTTCGATACGCGCCTTGAGGAGGTCTCCGACCCAGACCTTGACGCTTTAGTTCGTTCATTCAACGAGATGGCCGCTGCTATGGAGACGCGAATTACTCGAGACGCGCGGTTTTCGTCAGACGTAAGTCATGAGTTGAGGTCACCGCTAATGACTCTGCGAGCTTCCATAGATGTCATGCAGCATCGCCGAGAAGAGCTTCCGGAGCGAACCCGTCAGGCATTGGATTTACTCAATGACGAGGTCATTAGATTCGAAAACTTAGTTCAAGATTTGCTCGACCTATCTCGTTCGGACTCAGGTCCAATGCAAAATGATTTAGTCAACATTGAGGAGCTAGTTCGGGCAACTTTAGCTTCTTCAGAGGCCACCACTTCCTTCGAAGTTTCACCAAACGCGCAAGGGGCACTAGTTATGGGAGACAAAAGGCGGCTGGCTCAAGTCCTCGATAATTTACTTAGGAACGCAGAAAAGTACGGTGACGGCCCAACTCGAATCACTGTTTCATCAGCTGGCAAGAACATCGAAATAGGGGTTGAAGATTCAGGCCCCGGGGTCGCTCCCTCGGAGCGAGAATTGATCTTTGAACGATTCACTCGCGGAGCCGCTGCTCGAAAACGCGGCGCTGGAGATGGCGCCGGCTTAGGTTTGGCGCTCGTCGATGAACACGCTCGACGCCATGGCGGCACAGCACGAGTAGAAGGTAAGCCCGACGGTGACAGCGGCGCCCGGTTTGTTGTCACACTGCCGAAAGCAGGTCGGCGATGAAAGCGCTCTTTTCTTTGCGCGCTATACCAATGCTTGTCGCCTTAGTTATGGTGACGAGCTGCGGTCTTGGCACCGACGACGAACCGACAGCGCTTTCTGTTCCTAAAGACGTCTTCCCCTCTGACGCCAAGGAAAAAGATGAATTCGACCTATCGGTAAACACAACTTTTCATCCCATCTATTTTTTGAAAGATGACGTACTAGTTGAAGTACGCCGCCAATTACCTGCGCCCGTTTTCCTCGATGCTCCATTAACTAACCTCCTTAGCGGACCCACGGAGACAGAAGCAGAAGCTGGCTTCAGCTCGGCTATACCCGCCGGAACAGAAGTAGTCGATGTAGGCCTTTTGGCCGACAACACCATTTCCATTCACTTAAACCAAACATTTTTTGAGATTGAAGGGGAACAACGGATAAGAGCTTCAGCGCAGCTTGTGTTCACAGCATCAGCGTTAATCAGCGAGAGCCAAGGGATCGTATTTTTCCTCGATGGGGAGCCGGTCCAACTGCCTGACGGCGACGGAGTTATCGAAGAAGTACCCGAGGGGCAGTCCCCCTCTCCCCTAACAATCGACGACTACTCGACACTCGCTGACGCCGCGACGGGCAGTTGACGTTTATTGAGAACGCTTTCGATCTCGCCGCTGCCGCGATTGATCAAGCCCGCGAAGGCTAGCTACCAGCATCAGCATCGCAGGGAACAGTTCTAGTCGACCCAAAGCCATCATCGCCATCAGGACAATCCGTCCAGCCCTAGGAAACACCAGAAAGTTACTTGTGGGGCCTGCCTCGCCGAGCGCCGGGCCCACATTTCCGAGCGCAGATGCTGATCCGCTGAAGGCTGTCACTAGGTCCACTCCTAGTCCGGACAAAATGACACCGCCAACAACTATCAGCCCCAAATACAGCATCACGAAACCGACAACTTTGGCCGCAATCTGCTCTTCAATCGTGGTTCTCCCTAATCGAATGGGAATAACCGAATTCGGATGACGGGCTCGCATCAGCTCTCTGAATGCGTACTTGAAAACCACCTGCAAACGCAGCACTTTCATGCCACCTGCTGTCGAGCCGCTCATGCCGCCAACAAGCATCAAAACAAGAAGAACCAGGTGAGCCGCCGGCATCCAAAGAACAAAATCCGAGTTTCCGAATCCTGTATTGGAACCTAAAGAAACTGCATAAAAAAGTGACTCTCTCAGGTTCTGCAGCCATCCAAGTTCTCCAAGATTGACCCATACAAGCATTCCAAAAGCGCAACAGATCAGAGTCAGGTACCAGCGGACCTCAGAAACGCGTCTATACGCCCCTACCCCCTGTCTAAGGGCATGCCAATGAACAGAAAAACTGGCTCCGCTAAATAGCATCCCGGCCATAAGGACTAGCTCTATGGGAAATGAGTCAAAATAAGCGATGGATTCTGCGTGAGGTGAAAAGCCTCCCGTGGACACCGTTGTAAAAGCATGAGTAACTGCGTCAAAGATCGACATTCCAATAGTCAATAAAACCAATGCGACTATGCCAGTCATGACGCCATAGAGCAGCCACAGCTGTCGAGCCGTGTCACGCACCCGTAAGGTGAGCCGGTCGGCTGTAGGCCCAGGCGCTTCGCTGGCAATCAGATCTAGGCCGCCAATACCCAGCGCCGGAAGAACTGCTACTGCCAACACAACCAAACCCATCCCGCCAAGCCATTGGGTCAAACTTCGATAGAAGAGGACGCCTTGGGGCACAGATTCAAAGTTCGACAAGATCGTAGAACCGCTGCAAGTGAAGCCGGAGATTGACTCAAACAATGCGTTATCAAATTGCCCCCACGGAATAACACCTGTAAGCACAAACGGAAGTGATCCAGCTAAGGAAACGGCAAGCCAGCTCCAGGCGACTGAGGCGAATGCGAGGGCGGAATCTGCCGTCGGTGATACCCGCGAACCAAAGAAGAGGGCGAGCCCCACCAGCCCTGTGAGAAGAGCCGAAACAGTCAAGCCTTTGGCCCCACCTCCACCATCGACCACAGCAACAGCAGCCGACAACATCATCGCTATGGCGGCCGCCAAAAGCCCAGCGCCGGCCACGCGCACTGGAGTGACCGATACCCGCCTCAACGGACTGCCTTCTCATGTCGAGTCAAACGCCACCGTCGAAAGTCTCGCTGCATCGGCTCTCCAAGTCCTCCCAAAGTAACCAGAAGAGGCGTTACCGAGATCCTTCCAACCAGCATCAACGAAGCGGCTGCAAGGTGACCAAGCGTCCCCAACGTTCGCAGATGTTCTTCAGGCCCATTAAGACCAAATGCGAAGCCGACGTTGGAAAGTGCCGAAATAGCAAATGAGAACGCTGCTTCAAAGTTCAAGCCATCTGAACTAAGCACCAGGGCCAGGGGGAGAATTACGGCGGCTGACAAGAAAAGTTCGCCAATTATTCTCGCGAGGGCAACTTCACCGATGGAGGACTTGCCCAGGTGAATCTTTTCGACTGTTGCTGGATGAATACTCCTACGCAACTCCCGACCTATGTAACTTGAGACCACCATGAGCCTCATGACCGTGAAGCCGCCTGCGACTGAAGCTGACATTCCTCCGATCACCATCAAGACGAGAAGCACCGCTTCTGCTCCATACGAAATCGAGTTCAGGTCACGCACAACGAACCCCGTCGTAGACACCGCTGAAGTTACGGCGAAGATCGTTTCTCGAACATCGTCCGCTTTGGGCCAGTTACCAGACCACGCAAGAGCAGCGAAGACAGCGGTGACTATCAAACCGATATAGGTTCGAAACTCAACACTCCGGGCAAAGCGATGGAGGTCCCCACGGCGAAACGCTCGAAAGATTAACGGCAAGCTCGTTCCGGCTATCAACATTCCGGCAATGGCCACCCATTCGATTGCCCCAGAATTAAAGGCCCCAATTGAACCCGAACGACTGGAGAATCCGCCAGATGAAACAGTCGTTAAGCAATGAACCACACTGTCGACCAAAGGCATGCCTGCTAAGGAATATGCGACTAGCAGTACGACCGTTAGCGAGACATAAAGAAACATCAACCGAACCATGGTTGAACCACTTTTTGGGGCCAAGCGCCTGGCTGAGCGCGTGGAAACTCCTCCATCCGCATCAAGACCGCCAACACCCAGATGGGGTGCGATGCGCACTAAAACTACGATTAGACCAGCAGACGCCAACCATTGCCCAAACGCTCGAAATAACAGCATTCCTAGAGATAGTTGCTCAGGGTTAACCGTGGACGAATTAGTTCCGGTGATGGTCGCAGCACCTTCAGCTAAAGAAGAGTCAATGGTCGGGGCAACGCCAGTCACGAAGTGAGCGGCCGTCGCCGCAACCAGAGCTGCTAACACTCCACATACGAGAGCCGCGAACAAACGTTTCAGTGGAAGAGCGGACGGAAATTCCGACAGCCAAATAGCGACCACCCCTGCGAATGCAATAGCGACCCCTGACAGTAATAAAGCAGCCGCGTCAGGACCCCCATCGAAATACTCGACAACCGCGCATAGGAGAAACAAAGGTGTAATCCCGAGCCACACTGCCCCCACGGTCACCCCTATCGCAGACTCAAACCGTCCGTGCGCGACATGGCGTTGAAGTTCTAACGAGAGATGTCGTATCCAAAGAGTTAGGCCCCGGACAAGCGCTGATCCGGCGCCCCGAACAGGAGACCTTGGTGTCACCCGAAGGCCTGTTTCACCTCATCAACCAGATGAGGCTTTGCGAAGACGATTACGTGGTCACGAGCCCTTAAGACACTCCGACCACGGGCTATCTGAGCATTGCCATCGCGAACTATGGCAGCAAGAAGAACATTTCCCGACAACCCAAGGTCTTTGACTGACCTCCCGTCAGCTGGGGCCTCGGGAGCCACCTCAAACTCAACTACCTCAACATCGCCCTCTAGGAAGGTAGTGACCGCCGCTACGTCACCCCGAACGGATCGTAAGACGCTGTTGGCGCTAGCTGTACGAGGCGACAGAGCAGCGTCGATTCCGACTTGACCCAGAAGAGAAAGCAAGCTCAAGCGGTGAACCACCGCAATTGTTTCTGGAGCCCCCATTGATTTCGCGTAAAGACAAGCAAGTACGTTGGCGTCGTCTTGTCCGGTGGACGCAACTACCGCATCGAAATCCCCGACTCGTTCCGACGACAACAAATCCGTATCAGTTATGTCACCGTGAAAGATCATGGAGCCAGGCAAACTTTCGGCTAACTCTTCGCAGCGTTCTTTTTGCACCTCCACAATCGCTACCTCGACACCACGGTCATTGAGCCGCCCGGCCAAAAGAGCTGCAGTTCTACCGCCCCCAAGCAGCATTACTCGCTTGACTTCAGTTCTTCTCAAGCCAAGCAATTTCATTAGCTCCCGTCGACCTTCGCGACGACACACCACCCGAAGTAAATCCTGGGGCCGCAAGATGGTGTCTTCGCGCACGACATGGCTTTCTCCCTCTCGGACAATCTCTCCGAAAATGAAATCCCATTCAGGTTCGTACGCTGCTCCGATTTCTCCGACTGAGCGGCCCACTATCGGAGCCTCTTCGGTGAGTCGCGCGCCAACCAGTAGGACTTCACCGCCAGCCATTTCATATAAATTTCGGGCGCCTCTATAGAGCAGTAGTTCCTGAATTGCTCCAGCAGTTTGCTCATCAGGGTCTAAAACTAAATCGACTCCCATCGCCTCTCGAATTTTGCGGCCAGCAGGTCCTCTTAGTTCGGGGTCATCAATACGGGCTATTGTCGACAACGGTTTCTCGCCGCGAGCCTGTCGAACCTGCAAACAGACAAGCAGGTTGGTCTTGTAGCTCTGAGTGACAGCGACCAACACCTCCGCTTTATCCACTTCGGCCTCAAGAAGTGTGCTCGGGTTGGTCGCATCACCAACCACAGTGAGAACGTCGTTGTCTCGCTCAACTTTTGTAAGCGGATCTCGCCGTTCATCGACGACTACTACATCGTTACCTTCGCGTGAAAGTAAAGCTGCTACGTAGCTTCCGACCTCCCCGGCTCCAACCACCACGATTCTCACAACATCAACGGTACCTCCCAACTTTGAGAGTTAGAACCTAAGAGACAAGCTAATTAACCCCGACAACCGGGCGATATGTTGTGTTTATGGCAGTCGTAGTATCTATCGATGCTGGAACCACTGGGGTTCGCTCTTTCGCTCTTGACGAAACAGGCCAGCAGTTAGCCCTCTCGTATCAAGAGTTCACCCAGCATTACCCAAACCCTGGTTGGGTTGAACATGACCCAACTGAGATTTGGAATGCTGTTGAGTTCACCTTGTCCGAACTCAACGACCGGATCAACGAACCTATTGCGGCTATTGGCATAACGAACCAACGAGAAACTGTTGTCGCTTGGGACCGCAAGACAGGTGAACCTCTGTGCAATGCGATTGTTTGGCAAGATTTACGAACATCTGATCGCTGCGAACAGCTTCTAGAACTCGGACATTTGGATCAGATCCGGCAGACAACCGGCCTTCTACTTAACCCATATTTCACGGCGACAAAAATCGAATGGTTGCTACAAAACAACGTCGTAGAAAATAACTCCAATCTGGCTTTTGGCACTATCGACAGCTGGCTTCTTTGGAAACTGACCGACGGCTCCTCATACGCGACTGATGTCAGCAACGCCTCAAGGACGCTGCTTTACGACATCAAAGAAAACCATTGGTCATCAGAGATATGCGAACTCTTCGGAATACCTGAGTCAGCTCTTCCTGAAGTGTTGCCTTCTTCGGGCCGTTTCGGCACCACTTCAGCGACAACAGCTATCGGTGCTGGCATTCCCGTGAGCGGTATTGCCGGTGACCAGCAGTCGGCGTTATTTGGTCAGGCTTGCCTTGAGCCCGGTATGACCAAAAACACCTATGGAACTGGGTCATTTGTTTTGATGAATGCCGGTTCAGAATGCCCAGACCCCGCCGAGGGGCTACTAACCACTGTCGCTTGGGACCTCGGAAACGGCCCGACTTACGCTTTGGAGGGCTCGATCTTTGTTACCGGCGCCGCTATCCAATGGTTACGCGACGGACTAGGAGTTATATCCCATGCGTCAGAGATCAGCGATCTGGCTGCGTCGGTACCAGACAATGGTGGCGTCTTCTTTGTGCCCGCATTCGCCGGTCTGGGTAGCCCATGGTGGGACACTCGAGCTCGAGGAACGATTATTGGTATCACCGGCGGATCCCAACGTGGACATCTAGCGCGCGCTGTAGTGGAAGCGATCGCTTTTCAAACCCGCGACGTAGTCGAGGCTATGTCGCAGGCGGCAGGGACACCCATCGGAGAAATGCGTGTCGATGGTGGCGCCTCAGTCATGGATTTGTTGTTGCAGATCCAAGCCAACCAGCTTGGCGTTCGTGTAGCTCGACCAATAATCACCGAAACAACTGCTCAAGGGGCAGCCATGCTCGCGGGCCTCGCCGAGGGCGTATGGAGCGAAACTGGAGAGATTCATTCAGCTTGGCGTCTCGATAAGGCTTTCGACCCTCAGGGGGACCGGAAGGCATACGACACCGAACACGAGCGATGGCTGCAAGCACTCGACCGCTCTAGATTTTGGGTTGACTAAGCAGCAGTTAAGAAAGTTGTTCTAGTCCGTTGCCTAGTTGCGTGATCGCCTGCCGTATCCGATGCTCGTTTTCGACAAGAGCAAACCGGACATATCCCTCACCGCCGGGGCCAAAGCCGACCCCAGGGGAAAGAGCCACGTTGGAAGACTCGACAAGGTGTTTACAAAAGCCAACCGAGCCCATCTCTCTATACGGTTCGGGGATCGGTGCCCAAACAAACATGGTGCCTTTGGGAGGGTCGACTTGCCACCCAATCCGGTCCAATCCTCTAATCAGGCTGTCACGTCGCGACTGATAAATCTCATTGACCTCGAGCGGGTAATCGCTCTCTTCGTTCATCACGACGGTGGCAGCAATTTGTATTGGCTGAAACGTCCCATAGTCCAAATAGCTTTTCAACTTCGCTAATGCACCAACAACTTCGTGGTTACCGACGCAAAACGCCACCCGCCATCCTGCCATCGAAAACGATTTGGTGAGACTGTAGAACTCAACCGCTACTTCTTTGGCGCCATCTGCTTGCATTATGGAAGGAGGCCGGTAGCCGTCGAAGCCCAGATCTGCGTACGCGAAGTCGTGAACCAAAACCACGTCGCGCTCTCGGGCAAAGTCGACAAGGCGTTGCATAAAAGCTAGGTCGACGCATGTCGTAGTCGGGTTGTGAGGGAAAGAAAGGACAATAACTCTCGGTCGAGGCCACGAGTATTCGAATCGCTCAACCAACGAGTCGAAAAAATCTTCGCCAGTGGTTAAGGGAACCTCGCGAACGTTGGCTCCGGTAAACAGCGGCCCAAATATGTGGATGGGATAAGACGGCGCAGGCACCAAACATGCATCGCCGGGGGCAAGGAGTGCCCACATCAAGTGAGAAAATCCTTCTTTGGCGCCAATTGTGTTGATTATTTCGGTCTCGGGGTCCAACTCAACATCCCACTGACGTCGGTAGAGATCCGCTACAGCTTCTCGCAGCTTAGGAATGCCCCTACTAGCGGAATAACGATGGTTACGTTCATTTTCTGCAGCTTCGCTGAGCTTCTTGACTGCGGTTATGGGGGAAGGGATGTCAGGGTTGCCAAAGCCTAGGTCGATGACATCGGCCCCTTCTCGTCTCCGTTCGACTTTGAGCGAGTCGATGATCGTAAAGACGTATGGCGGCAAGTTGCTGATTCGACGAAACTCCACGGAACCTGAGGGTACCGACCCCGTGGGTGATATTCGAAACAGACCTGCAGAAGCTCTTTTCTTACTGTTCGACCTTGGCCTGGAAATCATCGAGGGCTGCATGCGCAATTCTTCCCTCGGCGCGACGTTTTACGAATCCTGGCAAAGGGATAGCAAGCTCGATAGCAAGCTCATAAGTCACCTCGGTCTGTTGGGGCTCTTCGGCGACGCCGCTAAACCGATAACTGCCGTCGAGGCGTTTGATGATGTCACCGCTCGCCAGTTGCCATTTAATGACCGCAGGTGACTCTGAGTAGTCGTATAGCAGCGAGTAGCTAGCGCTTCGACCCATGGCAGCAACTCGGAAACGTGCTTCGGTGACTCGACCTTCCTCATCTCGACCTTGAACCGACACCTCGCGTAGATCGCTGACCCAGGAGCCATAGCTTTCGACATCAGCAACCAGAGAATGACAACGATCAAGGTCAGCATTGACGACACGAGAAACTTTTAATCTGTCGATCATCCATTCCTCCCATCAAGTGACCTAGTTCATTCTGCCATGCGATGAGCCTCAGGAGGAGTCGTTACCTCGAGCTGCAAAAGATCCATGCTGAGCAGACCAGAGTGCTGCTGAACCGAAAAGAACCGTTGGCGCCAGAACGGCAAACGCTATTTCGGTATATGGCCTCAAACCCGCCGCAGTCAGACCGGTGACCAATTGGAAGACCAAGCACCACAAAAAGAGTCGCTGGATCTTTCGAGGAGCTGCTTCATGAAGCAAGAACAAACCTGAGACTGTGACTTCTTCGAGACGACTGCGCCGCAAGCCTCCCAGCAACGCCAGCAATAGAAAAACTAGACCTAGGCCAAACATCACAAGGGAAACAACCGCAACCGCTATCCCGAAGGTGTCAGGAGCAGCTACGCCTGCAATTGCAAACAGCAACAGAACAAAAGTTGATTGCCAAGCGATTCGGAGAAGGGAGTTGCCCCCTCCCGGTTGCTGTTCGTTGCGAATCTCATTCATGACAATGCCGCTCGTAGCTGCTGAGCCAATATGTCATAGGAGAGCGAACTCTCAACGCGCTCTCGACTGCGTTGACCCATCTCAGAGCGGAGCGAAGCTGAGGCCAGAATCGACTGGATGGCATTGGCAATAGCCCTTGAGTCTTTCGGTTCCTCGATCACGTAGCCGGTAACACCATCAATGACAGCTTCATGAGCACCCCCTGATAGACCCGCTACTTGAGGCACTCCCGATGCCGCTGCTTCCAAGAAAACGATTCCGAAACCTTCCTGTTCCAACCCGGCCCAGCGACTCCGGCACGGCATCACGAACACATCTGCCACTCCATATACCGACGGCATCTCTGATTCTTCTATCCGACCTAAGAATCGGACCGGGAAGTCAACCTTGCTCGCTATCCGCTCCAGACGCGCCTTGTCCCTGCCAGTGCCACCAATAACGAGCTGTATATCAGGGAACTCACTGCGAAGAGCCGCTACAGCCGCGATAGTTCTATCGAACCCTTTGCGGGGTACAAGACGACTGAGTCCCACCACAACAGGGCCATCGCCAAGACCTAATTCTCTCCGCTTTTGCTCTATGACAACAGGAGAGCCCAACGGGGCGAATCGGGATCCGTCCACACCTGGAGGTATCACTATGGTCTCAATTGGCCTGTTCGCTGCGCGTACAGCTTCCGCAGCTGGATACCCGCCGGCTGTGATGACGAACTCTGCTCCCAACAAAACTCGCCGAAGAAGTTGTTTAGTTATCGGGAGTCGTCCCGGTAACGCCACCTCGGCTCCGTGAACAATGACTGCGTACGGAAGATCCAGCGAAGGGGCCAGGTGCCCTAACGGCAGGGCGGGATCAAGGACTACAAGTTCCGCATCTACTTTTCGAGCCAGATCTCTTATGTCAGCGGCCAGGGACCTAGTTGGGAAGAAAACTTTCCGTTTGTCGCGAACTATGGAGTGCCCTTGTTCGACGTCAAATATTCTTGCGTCTACGTGGTCTGGAGTGAACACAGTCACTTTTTCTTCCGGCAACCGTTTCCACAGTTCCCAGAGATAACTTTGGATCCCTCCGACCTTTGGTGGGTAGTCGTTGGTCACCAGTAGATGTCGCTTCATCAGACACCGCTCTCCATGGAGATACCCCACTCTTGCAATTCAGCGTCGACTATTCCTTCCGGATCGTCGCGCAGTAAAGAGGCTGGATGCTGTTCGGTCACGAGGTGCTTCTTATTCAGACGGAAAGCTGCCCAAACTGCGTGACTTCGCACCAAAGCCTCATCTGAGTTAAGACATTCCCTGAGGACTCGGTCAATTTCCGGATCATCGCGGTTCCCGCTGTTACCTAGGACCACGAGAGCGTTTCGCCGCAAATAGGAGGGTTGACGTCGCGGGATGTACCAGTGACCGAACTTCTCCATTAGCTCTTCGTCGGGAGTGCCAAGAAGTTTCACAATATCGACGTGAGATTCTCTATCCGACGGATCTTGAGACACATTCAGTTCGTTGTCATTGATTGGGCACAGCAGCTGGCAATCATCGCATCCATATAGCCGATTACCTAAGGCCGTACGGTATTCACGAGGGAAAATTCCCTTTGCTTGGAGGAGCCAGGCCAAACATTTGTTGGCATCAAGCACTCCAAATTCATCTAAGGCACCCGTAGGACAGTCTTCGCTGCATCGGCGACAACTGCCGCACCCGTCATCCACCCGGTCAGATTCCGATTTGATCGGCATATCGGTCACGACTGACCCAATGACTGTCCACGAACCGAGTTTCGGATGAAGAAGCATGGTGTTGCGCCCCAACCACCCCAGCCCAGCTTGAGCAGCAACTGCTCGATCAGCAAGCCGATTATCGTCCATGACTATCTCGGTCCGTGCTCCCAACAGGGTCAGATGCTCCGCTAGAGCCTCCAACCCTTTTCGCAGCAAGCCATATTCCTCTGAACGAACATACGCCGCCACCGTTCCCTTCGGTGAGGCGTGATCCTTGTTCAAAGCGTTGTTGAGTGAAGAGGTGGGCGGCGCGTATCGACGCAGAGCCACAACAACGCTCCTCGCTCCTTCAAATAAGAGCGACGGATTAGTAGCGCGTTCGGGATTACCAAACGTAAATGTCATTCCAGCATGCAGCCCCAGGGCTTTGCGCTCTTCGATCGCTTGGCGTGCCTCGAGAATTGGCTCGACCCCAGTTACTGCCACATCGTCCAAACCAGCTTGACGGCCAATCTGTTTTAGATCTTCGAGATTAAGAATCCTGACCACAACACATCCAAAATCTTCGCTAGCTCGCTAGCCAGCACACAACGGCCAGAACCACTTGGTTAAAAGTTACCGGCCCGAATTGGATTCAGCAGAGCTCCGTAACCTCAATTCTGGCACTAGCCCGCCCTGACTCAAGGCTCGCAGTGCTCTAATTTCCGCCAATTCAATGACAACTGAGGTGCGATCGGGTCGACATAAATAAGTAACCATGCAGTCCTGGCAAGTTTCACTTCCCTGATGCTCGCAGTAGTCGCAATCAATGTGGAGCGACCGTTCTTCAACGAAGGTCTCATCGCAGCCGTCGCTAAATCTGATATTCGTCACCTTCTATGTCCTCCTCATCACTAGCTACACAAGGTAAAGAAGAGGTGGGACAGCGGCCCGCTTATGGCAATCTCGAGCAACCTATCCAGGTACTCTCTTGTTCGGGAGACAGGAATGTTCGCCGACGAAGCAGACATTTGGGTAGGTCGCCAGTACGGCCCCTATAGCATCACGGAGCTTCTGGGTCGCGGGACCGTTGCCCATGTATACAAGGCAACGCTGCGCGACGGCAGTGAAGTTGCCCTTAAGGTGCTCACACCTTTTGCCGAAGCCCGGCAGGAAATTCGTTCACTCTTTGAGCAAGAGTTCGAATTGATGGTGCGCGTGGATCATCCCAATGTTCTTAAGGCTATGCAGGCAGGTGTAATCGCTGGGACTCACTACATGGAGATCGAACCCATAATCGGGGAAACCCTCTGGGAGAGCGTGCAGGCCAACGAACAGATTGAAATTGCTGAATCAGTAGCAATCATCCAACAAATGTGTTCAGCGCTTGACCACATTCATGAGCAGCAAATCGTCCACCGAGACGTGAAACCGTCGAACATCATGTTGGATCAGCTCGACGAACGGGCTGTCCTTTTCGATTTCGGTCTGGCACACAATCTCAATGGGCCGCCACCACCTGAAGGTCGAGTATTTGGTTCCCCGATGTTCCTGGCGCCTGAACAAGCGCTCGGTCATCACGTTGACGGAAGAACGGACCTATACAGCTTGGGAGTTACTTTGTATCGCCTCATCGTGGGCACCGCTCCCTTTTACGGCGAACGAAACGAGTTATTACACGCCCACGTCAACCTGTCGCCACCTGACCCTCGCGGAGCTGGCGTCGCCGATGACCTAACGGAAATCATTCTTCGGTCTATGGCTAAGGACCCATCCGACCGCTTTCAAAGCGGAGCTGACTTCGCAGCCGCGCTAGCGACAGTGCAGGTACCTCAGGCCCGGCCCCGAAAGCGCGGTCTTCTCAGCAGGATCGCCGGCCGCTCATAAACGCTAAGCAGAGTCAGCATTCTCATCGATCGAACGTTTGTTCGCTATATTCGTGTAGGTGTTCCAGCAATCACTTGACGACCTAGGGACGCCTCTCCATGAGGCGACTTTCTGCGTACTTGATTTGGAAACCACTGGTGGGCGACGCGACAGCGACAAGATCACCGAAATTGGGGCCGTTAAATACCGTGGTGGAGAGCAACTCGGGGTATTCCAAACCCTCATAGACCCTGGTCGAGCTATTCCTCCAGAGATCACGGTCTTGACCGGCATTACATCTGCAATGGTTTCCAGAGCCCCAAAGATTGAGCAAATTCTGCCTACCCTGCTCGAATTTCTGGGGGGTGCAGTGATCGTTGGACACAACGTTGGTTTTGACCTTGCATTTCTCAATAGCGCTTTGAAGCGTTCCGGGCGGGAAGCTTGGAACGGAACAAAGATCGATACTCTGGCCATAGCTAGGCGCCTAGTCCGCGATGAAGTCCCAAATCACAAGCTTGCTACCTTGTCCAAGTACCTGCGCCTACCAAATCAACCGAACCACCGCGCTTTAGATGATGCGAAAGCGACGGCGGACCTTCTTCACCACTTACTTGAACGGGCATCTGCGTTGGGGGTTTTAGGGTTAGACGATTTACAGCAACTCCCAAAGATGCAGCGCCATCCCCAGGCTGCGAAGCTTCGACTCACCGAAAAGCTGCCGCGGTCGGCAGGTGTTTACCGTTTCATCGATCGAAGAGGTGAAGTCTTGTACGTCGGCAAAGCAACAAATTTGCGGGCACGAGTGAGGTCTTACTTCTCCACTGATCGTCGTCGAAAGGTGGATCAGTTACTCCGAGAGACCCAAAACTTCGAGTACACAGTGTGCGCAGGAGCGCTGGAGGCCGAAGTTCTTGAGCTGCGACTCATTCAAGAACTCCGACCGCGATTTAATCGACGTTCTAAGAACTGGCCGAAATACTCTTACGTGAAGCTCACCTTGAACGATCGTTTCCCTCGGTTGTCAATCGTTCGAGAGGCAAGAGATGATGGGTGTTTCTATCTCGGCCCAATTTCGTCTCAGCGAATCGCAAGAGACATAGTGGATGCCATAGAGACGGTCGTACCACTCCGCCGCTGCACACAGAGAGTACCGCGAGAGCCCAGAGGAGAGTCGTGCGTTGCTGCCCAGCTCGGGGCCAGCGTGTGTCCATGTTCAGGTGAAGTGGGTGAGGCCGCCTACGGGGAAATAGTTCGTTGTGCGTTAGCGGCGTTGGAAGACCATCCAGAGCGCCTGCTTGGGCCGTTACGCGAGCGAATGCTCGACCTCTCCAGTCAGCAACGCTTTGAAGAAGCGGGGGATGTGCGTCGCCGCGCAGCTGCACTATCTGCAGCGTTGCGGCGTCGGCGGCAAATAGATGCCCTTCGTAGTGCCGGTCGAGTGGTCGTCAACGTAGCTGGACAGGGAAGCACGACCCTTTACCAAGGCCGCCTACTTGACGAGGAGAACCCATCGCACGCGCTCCCGTTAGGGCAGATATCGACCGTCGCGAGCAAACAGGAGATCGACGAACTGTGGTGCGTAGCTAGCTGGATCGAAAGTGAAGCGTCCACCCTGCGGCTGATTCATTGTGACCGCCCTTTAGCGTCTCCGTATCCCAGATTGGATGATTTCCGCGCTCATAAAGGCCTGGCTTTGGAAAGCAGACGAGGCTAGTTGTTTCATTGACGTCTGCCTAGGAAGTTAACCCCGTGGCCGTATCGCTCAACAAGTTCCAACTGGTCGACCTCATAGACCATGGTCCATCGGCGGTCATTTTCCTCGAATTTGACCGCTGCCATGACGAAACGGTTGCCCGGCTGAACGGCCACTACGGTCCCCTGCTGACCAATTAGGTGTCGGCGACTCTCATCAGAAGTGTCTACAAGACGGACAGTGTCTCCGACTCCATAAGGAAGGGCCTGTCCGATAACCATGGTCAGTTGGCGAGCTCGTTGCTCACGTCGATCACTTCGGTGAGCTTCTTGGCTGCAGCTCCGTTGGACATTACGTCTTTAGCAGCGTCTACTCCTGAGGCCAAGTCTTCGACTAGCCCTGCAACAAGTAGTCCTGCTGCTGCGTTGAGCGCAACGATGTCAGCTCGGGGACCATTGTCAGCTCCTTCAAATAGGTCGCGCATGATTGTCGCGTTGTCTTCGGGCGTCCCGCCTTGAATTTGTGATCTGTTTACTCGGGGTATCCCAATGGACTCGGGATCGAATTCCGTGTCACCGACGACCTCTCCGTCGCGGACCTCATAAATGCGAGTTAAGTCTGTTGTGGTTATCTCGTCGAGCCGATCGCCGCCATGGACGACTAGGGCGTGCTCACTTCCTCGTGCCGCCAGCACCCCAGCTACTCTCGGCGCCATCGTGGGGTCGCTGACGCCGACTACTTGACGTTTTACTCCCCCTGGATGGGACAACGGACCTAAGAAATTAAAGGTTGTTGGAACACCAAGTTCTGATCGAACTGGCCCGACAAACCGCATCGCCGGATGGAAATTCTTAGCAAAGGCAAAACCGAGTCCTACATCCGTTACACAGCGCTCTACTTGTTTACCGTCGAGGTCTATTACTAAGCCCAGAGCGCCCAACGTGTCGAATGATCCGCTACTCGAGGAAGCGGCGACCGAGCCGTGCTTGCAGACTACGGCGCCTGCTGCGGAGGCCACGAAAGCAGCCATGGTAGAAACACTCAATGCGTGCCGACGTCGAGCGGGAGCTCCGCCACTTCCCACTATGTCAATTGTTCCATCTGGGACATTGAGCGGCGATGCGGCGTCCATCATTGCCTCGACGAGTCCTGTGAGTTCGAGGACGGATCCGCCTTTCATCCCCAACGCAATAATGAAACCAGCGACCTGAGCGTCGGTTGCTTCGCCTCTTAGAATGGCACCGAGGGCTGCACGCGCTGCTGCGGGCGTCAAATCCACTCCGGCTACTAGGTCGCTGAGAACGCCTGACCATCCCCCGAAAGCGTCAAGAGAACCGTTATCCACTGGTGAGTTTTTCTCGGTAGTCACGTTTTGGACTCTATCGGCCGTTAGGTGCCTCGGTTTCAAGCAAAGAGCGCTGCCTGGCAGCAGCCCTTCGCCTTCTGCGGATGATGCTGCGTCTTTCTCGTTGTGTAGCGCCACCCCAAACGCCCTCTTTCTCGCGCACGCTGATGGCATATTCGAGACACGGTCTAGACACAGAGCATCCCGCACAGATTTCTTTTGCCAAATCCGCATTATCGTCTTCATCGTCGGGAAAGAAGATTGAAGCATCGATTCCGCGACACGCTGCTACTTGCTCCCAGCCTTTCAGACCAGGCGCAAAGGGAAGTGAGCTGCCATACACCTCGTTCGCGGATCTTCCGTAGTTTGAGTGTAAAACTGTGTTATTGGCTGGGTTGCTAAGACTCATCTGAATCAGGATTCTTTCCCATTGCTTATGGGATTGTCCAGACTAATTGAGCGTTCGGTAAATATTTTTGGAGAAAACGGTTTTGCCTAAAGAGTTTCTGTTGCTGGGGAGACGCGTCGACCGCTCTTCGTGGTTGTATGGTGCCTGTTTTTCTCTCACTGTGATAATCGTGTTTGGTTTAGTTGTAGGCAACTTGGTAGATCAGGCCGGCAATAATTCGCTGCTAGTCACCGCCACAATTTCTGTGGGCCTAGTAGCTGGTGGCTATATCTCGGCTTGGCGAGCGCCCAGAGCGCATCTGTTTCACGGAATCCTCACTGCTGTCCCCGTTGTATTTTTGGCATTCATCTTTCAACTCGTTCGCCTGGCTCGCAACGTTCGCTCAGTTTCTTGGCTCAGCCTGCTATTCGTGTCTTGTTTGACTGTTTCACTAGCAAGCTTGGGTGGAGTGTTAGGTGGTCGTTTCAGCCCTAACAAAAGGTCGCTCTTTGAGTAAATATCTGTATCCCGCATGAGCCGAGCGGCCTAACGATACATTGATAGCGGCGGTGAGTTGGCTGGGTGACCGCAGTTGGTCTCACCTGTAGAGATGAGGCAAATTGAGGAAGGTCGGGACTCCGTAGGGCAGGGTGCTGGGAGAAAACCAGGCGTCGCGAGGCGACGGAAAGTGCAACAGAAAACAAACCGCCGATGGTTTAGCTCCGCTATTCACAGGCAAGGCTGAAACGGTGCGGTAAGAGCGCACCAGCATGCAAGGCGACTTGCGTGGCTTGCAAACCCCACCCGGAGCAAGGTCAAGCAGGAATCAGGCGGCCCGTCTGATGATTCCGGGTAGACCGCTGAGATGGATGGTCACCCACGTGATCACAATCACTGGACAGAATCCCGCCTACAGGCTGACTCACCGCCATGAGATCGATCCTCCAAATTTACATACGAAATGTCAGGTAAATTTGGTGACTATGCAATGGCGCTCTGCGGCAGAGGACTGGACCGAAGCCCTGGAACTGGGTCCTGTCACTGTGCTCACGGGTCAAGACCGGGGGAAATATCCCCACGGCAACTCGATCTTGGTGACCGGCAAAAACGAAAGGATCTTGGTCGATCCATCCTTAACGATTGCCGAGCGGGGAATCTCCTTCAACGTGGACCGAATTCTTCTGTCCCATGTGCACGAAGATCACATTCCGGGAATGAGCCGTTTACCAGAGACACCTGTTTTGTGTCACGAAGAGGATGCTGTTGGCTTGACATCGCTTGACGGTTTGATGTCGATGTATGGACTGCCTAAAGAAATCGAAGAACAGTTCCGCAAGGAGGTATTAGAGGACTTTAGTTACGCCCCTCCAACACAGGTATCAACCTTTACCGACGGCGCAACCATCGATCTAGGCGAAGCGAATATTGAAGTGATCCACACACCTGGACATACGCGAGGTCACTGCGCATTCTTAATCCCAGAGGCTCGAGTTGCTTACCTTGGCGACATCGAACTATCTGGCTTTGGTCCGTACTACTTTGACGCGTGGTCATCATTAGAGAGTTTCGAAAAATCACTTCATCTCTGTGAACAAATTGACGCCGACCACTTCGTAACGTTTCACCATAAGTGGGTCGTATCAGGAAGAGATCAGTTCGTCAGTATGCTCCGCGATTTCGGCAATGTGATTACCGAACGCGAGTTAGCGATGCTTGCCTTTATGTCCGAGCCCAAATCGATTGAAGAGTGTGCGTTACACCGGTTTGTTTATCGACCCAGTGTCAATACCAACTTCGTTCACCACGTCGAAACACGCTCAGCGCAGATCCACATCGATCGGATGTTCAAGGATGGGCGACTTGCACAAGTAACAGAAAACAGCTTTCAGGCCATATAGAGCGCTACAACTAGCGACTTGCGAGATGGCTAGTTTCGTTAAAAGAAGTCAGAAGTGGACGGCCCTCTCTGACAGCAATTCGGGAGATTTGGGCTTGCCCAACCTGTAGCCGCCACGAAATCTGCTCTTCTACCCCCAAAGCCCATGCCATCGCTGACTTGATTGGCGAGACATGGGTAAAGACCGCCACGTTTAGTTCTGCAGCTTCCGCAAGCAAGTCGTTGCATGCTTCTGCAACTCTCTGATCCAACTCAGCCAGAGACTCTCCTCCCGGGGGCGCAAACGTTGAATCGCTGCGCCATTGAGTCCATTGGTCAGCGGTAACTTCGGTGATGGGAAGTTCGTCCCATTCCCCATAGTCGAGTTCGATCCAACGCTCGTCTAACCGGAGTGGCAACCCCAAAGGTTCTGCTGTTTCTCGAGCCCGTTGCAAGGGCGAGGATACAACGATGTCAACCGTGCCCAGAGCCAACGAAATTTCCTGGGCCTGCTGTCGACCGACCGCGTCAAGCGGGTTATCTACCCTCCCTTGCAGCAGACCACTCGCGTTCGCGACGGTTCTACCGTGTCGAACAATCAACAACATTGTTATTTCCGAACCCGAGGGCTGGTTAATGCTGGGTCAAGACGACCGCTTCGGAGAAACAATTGGCGTCTATCAGGTTGATTCAGCCCCATCAGATGCCAATTCCACAGCATCAACACGAGGCCTAATAGTTCCATAACGAGCAACAGCAGCACAGGTCGTTCGGTAACCGGTAACGGAACTTCGTTTAGTGAGAAACCGGTGAACGGCCACCAGAAGGCCGACGTATTCATCCACGCCCCATCGAAAACCAAATGCCAAAAAAGTCCGATTGGAACCGCTAAGAGCTGTCTACGTATTCTGCGTTTTCCTATGGTGCAGACCATCAACGTCATCATGACGATGATGGGAGCCGCGAGCGTGTGTAGAACGGGTGCCTGTCCTGTTAAACCGTCAACGGCGTCAGGCACCAAAGCTCCCAATATCAAGAGCCGATGATCAATGGCCGGGTCTCGGAACGTAAACCACATCGCAGTCAACGCGGCGCCTATAAACCACAAGAACACTTGATCTACCTATCGCACCAAAAGGGCGCCGCACTCTGGGCATTCTGAAGGTTCGTCACTGGGCAAGCGTCTGATCCGATCAATTTCCACCGCCGCTATCTCCAAAAAACACGCTCCACACGAAGTGCCTACCAGGCGCCCTATAGCGGTGTGGTCTCCCATCCTTTTCCGATTTTCTGCGTAAAGGGCACTCAACTGGGACCCCGCGCGGTCTTCTGCAGCACGCTTCTCTGCGGTGACCAATTCCTGTTCGCTTTCTATCTCGGTTACTTGAGCAGAGATCCGCTGTTCTAAATCCGAAATCTGGAGTTGGAAATCCGACCGCTCTGCTTCAATTCG
>CEPK01024111.1_pt1 | contig 23244 bp, 21 predicted proteins | sample 356231 | NCBI WGS metagenome assembly CEPK01 (sample SAMEA2620259, study PRJEB7988) | marine metagenome | biome: marine biome (ENVO:00000447); feature: deep chlorophyll maximum layer (ENVO:xxxxxxxx); material: "saline water (ENVO:00002010), including plankton (ENVO:xxxxxxxx)" | depth 80 m
ATTGCCGGACCGGTAGTAGACGTCGAATTTCCACGTGGATCGTTGCCCGAAATAAACACATTTGTCGAGATGGACGCCGAATTGGAAGGCGCCAAAGTGACCATTGGTGGTGAGGTAGCGCAACAAATTGGTGAGGGCAAAGTACGTGTTGTTTGTATGAAGGCGACGGACGGGCTGACTCGGGGTGCGGTGGTACGAAACACCGGGCGTGGAATTGCAGTTCCGGTTGGGGACAACGTCCTCGGACATATCTTTAACGTTCTAGGTGAACCCCTCGACACCGATGACATCGGCGAAGTGCCTGAAAGATGGGAGATTCATCGCGACGCTCCTGATTTCGACACCCTTGAGCCGAAGGCGAAGCTTTTTGAATCAGGCATTAAGGTGATCGACCTTCTAGAGCCCTACTTGGAAGGTGGAAAGATCGGACTCTTTGGCGGAGCTGGAGTGGGTAAAACGGTTTTGATCACTGAGATGATTAACCGGGTTGCTTCACAGCACGGCGGAGTTTCGGTGTTCGCAGGTGTCGGAGAACGAACCCGTGAAGGCACTGACCTATACCTGGAGATGGAAGAGTCCGGTGTGCTGGAAAAGACTGCGCTTGTCTTTGGGCAAATGGACGAGCCTCCTGGGGTTCGCCTACGTGTCGCCCTTTCAGCTTTAACAATGGCGGAATATTTCCGCGATGTGCAGGGGCAGGAAGTGCTCTTGTTCGTGGACAATATTTTCCGCTTTGTGCAAGCAGGATCTGAGGTCTCGACTTTGCTTGGTCGGATGCCTTCAGCGGTGGGTTACCAGCCCAACCTTGCAGACGAGATGGGTGAACTGCAGGAGAGAATTACCTCTACCTCAGGTCACTCAATTACTTCTCTCCAGGCTGTGTATGTGCCGGCTGACGATTACACCGACCCAGCACCCTTCACCACATTCACCCACCTGGATGCGACCACGGAATTGAGCCGCCAAATTGCTTCTCTAGGCATCTATCCAGCAGTTGACCCGCTCGCTTCTACGTCAACAATCCTCACCCCTGAAGTTGTGGGTGACCGGCACTATGGCGTAGCTCGCCGGGTGCAGGAGATCTTGCAGAGGTATAAAGAGCTGCAAGACATCATCGCTATTCTCGGTCTCGACGAACTATCCGAAGAAGACAGAATCACGGTGGATCGGGCTCGCAAGATTCAACGGTTCCTATCGCAGCCTTTCTTTGTTGCTGAAGTTTTCACCGGAATGCCTGGAATTTTTGTTCCCATTGAGGAGACAATCGAGTCGTTTGAAATGCTTTGCAACGGCGAACTTGATCATCTACCCGAACAAGCCTTCCTCAATGTCGGCAACGCCGAATCGGCGATGGCCAAAGCCCGTGAACTCGAGCAGTCCTAATAATTAAAAGAAGCTGATTTATGCAGGTCGAACTCGTTTCCCCCGAAGCAGTACTTTTCTCCGGAGAATGCTCGCAAGTGGTCACGCGCACCGTTGACGGCGACATCGCCTTTCTTGATAATCATGCTCCGTTTATAGGGGCGTTAGACGTTGGTCAAACGCAGCTCTGGGCTGCCGATGGTGTTGTCTCGTTAGCTATAAATGGCGGCTTCGTGGAAGTAAGTTCCAACGCGGTCACTATTTTGAGCGACGACGCCATGGCCGCCGAAGATATTGACGTTCAAGAAGCCCAGGCCGACCTTCAGGCAGCCGATCAGGCACTCGCATCTGATGCCGATGACGCCGAAGCAGCGCTCGCTAAGAAATGGGCGGAAACTCGTATTCAAGTATCTGGCGGGAACTAACCATTAGCTGCACCTAAGTCAGAGTTGGTGCACCGTTTATTGGATAAATGCGAGATCTTCAATGGTGGTAAGCGACCGGTAATAACAACCGCTTCGACTCGAGCCGTCGGCCCCGAGGGTGTGGCAGGCCCCCCGCCCGTCGCGTGTCACTAGGTACAGGAGCGAGTTCTGTTCGCAGTTCACGCGGACGTCTATTAAGGAGAGGGTGTCTCCTGAGGTAGCGCCCTTGTGCCAAATTTGATTTCGGGATGTGGAATACAGCACGGCGCTTTTCATTTCTAGCGTCATGCGCAGAGCTTCTTCGTTGGCGTAACCGACGAATAGAACCTCTCCCGACTCAACCTCTTGGAGGACAACTGGAAGGACCTGATGTCCGTCGCGCCCCACCCCTCCGATTTTGTCGAAGTCCAGTTGCTGGACTGTGCCCTCTTCTAAGTCATTCGCTTGGCCCATAAGAGTGAGCATAGAGGTGAAGGGAGGAAGGACCTGCCTTGATCCTTAACAGTGAAATCGTTAAGTGAAATCGACTGATGAGAATTCGCTGAGTTTGTCGATGTTATGAGTCGCTTCGATGCGCCGCACCGTTCCACTTTTGGATCTCATGACTAGGGAGTCGGAGACAGCGCCTTCGGCTGTGAACCGCACACCCCGCAACAACTCGCCATCAGTGATGCCTGTAGCGGCGAAAAACACATCATCAGATCGGACGAGATCGTCGGTGTCGAGAATACGGTCCAGGTCGTAGCCGGCATCGATCGCTGCCTGACGTTCAGTCCCGTTTCGCGGCCAGAGCCTGCCTTGCATTTCTCCGCCGAGACACTTGAGTGCTGCGGCAGAAATAACTCCCTCAGGAGTTCCGCCTATGCCGAAGAGCACATCTGCTCCATCGCTCGTAGCTGTCGCGATAGCCCCCGCTACATCACCATCAGGAATAAGCCGAATTCTTGCTCCGCTCTGACGGACTTCATCGATCAACTCAGCGTGTCGATCACGGTCCAAGATAACGGCGGTCAAGTCCCTGATACCCCTGCCCGTCGCCTCAGCGATTGCTTCTAGATTCTCTGTGGGACTTTTGTCGATTGACACTAAACCTTTCGACTGAGGGCCGACCGCAATCTTTTCCATATAGACGCAGGGACCGGGATCAAACATGGTCCCTCGAGGAGCAACTGCGATGACCGAGATTGCGTTGCCGCGCCCAAGCGAAGTCAGTGTCGTTCCATCAATTGGATCGACTGCTATGTCTGTCTTAGCGCCCGTCCCGTCCCCAATGGACTCTCCGTTGTAGAGCATCGGAGCTTCGTCTTTCTCGCCTTCTCCTATAACTACGAAACCGTCCATTGGCACTGAGCCCAAGATGATGCGCATAGCGTCAACCGCAGCCCCATCTGCCCCTTCTTTGTCGCCTCTACCCATCCACCGAGCAGCCGCCAAAGCAGCAGCCTCGGTGGTGCGAACTAGCTCAAGTGCGAGGTTTCGATCAGGACGTTCAGAATGTGAATCAGCCATGGAAACTGACCCTAGCCCCTCAGACGCAATAAGTATGAGTCAGTTGGAACATCGCCTAGTAGCGTCCATGACGTGATTTTGGCTGAGCTCAACGTCTGGCATTCTCGGCCGGCGGTTCCGACCCGTCGCGTAGCGCTGGGTGAAGACCAACTTAACTTTGACCCCAAACCCGGCTCTGGCGGCTTGCTACTTGCCGCGGTCGTTGCGGTGCACGCACAGCAACTGGGAGACGAAGAGAGTAATGATTTGATTGCCCTTTTGAACCTGCTCGAAGCTGGCGCACGAGTTCCTCAACCCCGCCTTCGACACCGATTACAAGAGGACCGCATTGGACTAACGCGTTCCACTCATCAGCTTGTCACTACTGAAGGCGGGCGAATGTCTTTGAAAATAGCGCCGAGTGATCGCCCAGAACCACACATATTGGCAGCCCTGTACAGAGCAGCCGACCAGCCAGGAGAAACTCGGAGCGCTTTATTGACCTTGCTTCGCTCTTCGACGCGCTGGCGAGGCAAAGACCATGATGACTTACTCAGGTACCTTGCTGGCGACGTACCGCAAGGGAGTTGGGCCCAAAGCCACGACATAGATCCGATCGTTTGGGCTCTTGGAGTACTGGGTTTTTCGCAGCAAGAGAGAGATAATCTCCCAGACTCACGACAAATACGACGCACATTTAGACGTCTCCTACGCAGTGCTCATCCCGACCACGGAGGCTCCAAAGAGGAAGCGGGTACTCGCATTGAGTCTTTAACAGCTGCACGCAACATCCTTCTTGATCGTAGGAGTGCATAGTCGATGAGTTCTCACCCTCTGGATTTGGTGGTTGTTGGTGCAGGTATTGTCGGTTTAGCTACAGCGCACCGTTACCTCGCCGAGCATCCAGGAAAATCGGTAGTAGTTGTTGAACGTGAGTCTGGGCCCGCCTATCACCAGACTGGACGAAACTCTGGTGTGCTTCACTCAGGAATTTATTACACCCCTGGATCCATGAAGGCGGAACTAGCGGTGACCGGTCGAAGCACCATGGTGACGTTCTGTGAGGAACGGGGTATCGACTACGAAATTTGCGGCAAGGTCATAGTTGCCACCAACGCCGATGAGGTAGAACGCCTCAGAACGCTTGGAAGCCGAGCTGCTCAAAATGGACTTGAAGCAGTACTAATTGACAAAACCCGGTTAGGGGAAATCGAACCCCATTGCGCTGGTATCGAAGCCCTGCACGTTCCTTCGACCGGAATTGTTTCGTACTCAGCGGTTTGCAATGCATTGAGCACCGAAATAGAAGCAATGGGAGGCAAAGTTCAATACGACACAACACTGCTTTCCTTCAAGGAGTCAATTGAGGGAGTCCGCTTAACTACTTCCGGTGGCGAGATTCTCGCCGGCCTAGTCGTCAACTGTGCTGGTCTTAGGAGTGACCAGGTCGCCGAATTGGCTGCGGCATCGGAAGGAAACCGAATAGTCCCCTTCCGTGGCGAATATTTCGAACTTATACCTGAACGTCGACACCTAGTAAGAGGACTGATTTATCCCGTACCGGATCCGAGCTTTCCGTTCTTAGGAGTTCACTTAACTCGCATGATCGATGGATCCGTTCATGCCGGACCCAACGCAGTCCTAGCCCTTGCCCGGGAGGGTTACAGATGGAGAGACATCCACGCCAGCCAAATCGTTGAACATCTCAGCAATCGAGGTTTGTGGAAACTAGCTCGTAAGTACTGGCGTACAGGAGCAGGCGAAGTATGGCGATCGATTAATAAAACTGCTTTTGTTAGGGCTCTTCAACGACTAGTTCCTGACATTCGTTCAGAAGACCTTGAAGCTAGTCCATCTGGTGTTCGAGCCCAGGCGATGAATTCTCACGGAGACTTAGCAGATGACTTTTTAATCACTCAATCGGAAAGTAGTCTGCACGTTCTCAACGCGCCCAGCCCCGCTGCTACTGCCAGCCTGGAAATAGCAGGACGCATCGTTCAGATGATTGACGCGCGAAGCAAATGAGTTAAGGGTTCTGTTGCGCTCGGCCACGGCTTTGTATATCCGCTCGACGTTCGGCCACCTTCTCAGGCCTAAAGTCGCTGTTTTTGAGCCACTCGGTACCCATTGAAGCTTCGATCTCCCACCCGTCGGCGACGGTTGTCTCAGCCGTCCGAGAATAAGTCTCAAGCATTTGCCGCACCCCAACTTGGTCATTTGAGCGAATGTCGCTCGCCAGCGCGTGCACGGTTTCCAACAAGGCTTCGTGTGGGACCACACGGTTGACTAAACCCCACTTTTCGGCGGTAGTTGCATCGACATAGTTGCCGGTAAGACTCATTTCTCGAGCTCGTCGAACGCCGATTGCTTGAGGCAAGAGAACGCTTAGCCCCCAACCCGGCATGACACCTACCCGAGCATGAGTATCGGCGAAACTTGCGCGATCTGACGCTATGAGAAAATCGCATGCGAGTGCTAGCTCGAGTCCTCCTGTTACAGCCACACCGTTCACAGCTCCGATTAGAGGCTTCGACCGTTCAGGAAAAGGTCGTTTGGGCTCGGACTCGGAGTCTGGGTCGATATTTCCGCCAGAATCTCCCAATTCCCTCAAATCAAGACCAGCACAAAAAGCCGGGTCGCTGCCGGTTAGAACTAGTACATCAACGCCTGAACTTCCCTCCAACGAACGAATCGCCTTCGGTAACGCCGCAAGCACGTCGCTACTCAGGGCGTTCCTCACCTCTGGACGATTCAGAGTGATAAGGCCGACTCCATCATGGATATCGGTCAATACCGTCCCATTCCCAAACTCATCAGTAGTCATTATTGGCGCCTTTCTGCAGCTAAGACCCCTATTCTGCCCGGATGAGGAGTTGGTATGCCGGCGATTGAAGGATTGATACTGATGCCCGGAGCTGGCGGCACCAAAGACCATCCGACTCTTTTAGCTTTAGAAGAAGCTCTGTCTCCTTTGCCCGTGCTTAGGCACGAATTTTCCTACCGTAGCGAAGGACGTCGGCCTCCTCCACGAGCGCCGAAGCTCGTCGCGGAGTTACGCAACGATTACGAGGGACTGATCCGTAAATTAGGTTGCGATCCCAAGGCTGTGATCTTTGGCGGACGTTCTATGGGAGGTCGGATTTGTTCTATGGCTGCAGCTGAGAGTATGCCCACTGCTGGTTTACTGCTTCTCAGCTACCCTCTTCATCCCCCAACTAGTCCGGAAAAACTGCGCGTAGACCACTTCGAAAATATTGAATCGCCGACACTTTTCGTTTCGGGAAATAATGACCCGTTTGGATCTCCTGAAGAGTTCAAGCAACACGTGAGTTCAATAAAAGGAAACGTTACGACGGAATTTTTAGAAGGCGGACGTCACGACCCTTCAAGCAGAGCCCATATTGTTTCGATTGTGGACGCAGTCACTTCTTGGGTGTCTGCCTTCTCTTGAGCCCCGCGACTTAAATCTTTTGGTCCTCAGGGTTCAGAGCCTCCAGTTCACGTCGGGTTCCCTCGTAAAACTTTCTCCAAACTAGGACAGCTGCTGCCAAGGGACCTAGCCACAGAATCGCCATGGCCGGCCCGAAAGAACCCCAACGGACACGCATCCACCCTGCAGCCACGATCCCAATCGAGCCTCCGACGACTCCGATTGCTCCAGCAATTGTTGCGGCGCGAGCTCGAACGGCTGTGGGAAACATCTCACCCCGGTACACCCCGAGAGCAGGTAAAAGACCGCTGGCAAGAGTGATAGCTGTGAAAGCAAGGGGCCATAACCAAAGTCCCGATGCATTGAAGAAGACAGTGGTCAAACCGAGTCCAGCGACGGCTGCGGTGACGACAATGATTCTTCTACCGCGCAAATCGGCTATTCGCCCGGCTAGGTACAAGCCGATCCCACCAGGTGTTGCCGTCGTGATGATGAAAAGGGTCACCTGTAGGGCGCTAAATCCGTGTTCATCGCGCAGATATTCGTTTCTAAACCAGTCGATAGGCGAAAGAAAAAGGCCGAGCAGAAAATATGTGCCCCCCAACAGAGCGAGACGTTTCCAGTAACTCCGCAACCTCAAACCCGACGTGTGCTCCGCGAAACGCCGGCTCTCCGGTAACCGCCGAATGGCGCTCACGACTAGAGGTGTCATCAACACAGGAATCATAAATATGAGACGCCAAGACCACTCAGCGACACCCGCAATTGGTTGTGACCACACGACGACTCCTGCTCCTAAAGCTGCAGAAAGGCCGAGAACTGAAAGGCCCCAAGCACGACTTCCGGAAGGTAGTTCCTCTAATGCGAAAACGACGATCAGAGCAGCAAGCGTTGCATTAGAAGTTCTAACTACCACCAAGCAGGCTGCGAAGCTCTCAATCGAAGGCGCTAACGCAGAGGCGCAAGAAGATACGATCCCGAATCCAATAGCTAAAGTCAACACTTTCTTCCGACCATGCCGGTCTGCCAACACAGCGAAGCCGATGGCGAGCAAAGTGCCAACTCTAATTAGAGCACCAAGGAAACCTTGGCTTAACTGATCGACGTCAAATTCGTCAGCGGCGTATGTATGTGTTTCGGCAGGCGCGTTTGACAAAAATCCAGAAAGTACGGCAATCGCACATAAGGTCGCAAAAATGTGGGTTGCTCGCATGCCCATATGGTCTGGCGGAGCCCAGAACGGCATCAGCGTCTTGTCTCGACGATTTCGGAGCGCATGACGCACGGGCAAGCGAAACAAAAACCCGAACCAGGGGATAGATAACCGGTAGTCGATTGTTTCGATAACAGTGTGACCGGTCGATGTGGACTCCACAACCAGAGATCTCTTATAGAACTCGAAGGGCCCATCCACCAAGGCAAACGAATCGTGTTCCACCTCTCTTTCGACGACTAAATCAGTTCTAGGAGAACGGACGCGCCTAAGTCCCTCGTCATCGACACGGTGAGTAATTTCTAAATGAGTCACGATAGTGATGTGTCCTTGGCCGCTTCGATGAACATACTGGAGGTGTGGAGAAATTCCTTGTTCAGGGAAGCGGCCCCTTAAACGGAGAGATCCGAATTGGCGGAGCGAAGAATAGCGCTCTGAAACTAATGGCAGCGTCGTTGTTGGCTGAAGGTTCGACGTCACTAAACAACGTTCCCGAGATCACCGACGTTGCCATCATGATGGAACTGCTCGAAGCGATGGGTGTTCGAGTCCAGCGCGTGGGGCAACGAATCGAGATTGACGTACCGGATGAAATTGAACCAGTTGCCCCGTACAGCCTGGTAGAGCGGATGCGTGCCTCAATAGTTGTTTTGGGGCCGTTGTTGTCAAGAATTGGACGAGCGAAGGTCGCCCTACCGGGAGGCGACGACTTTGGATCTCGTCCTATCGACATGCATTTACAAGGCCTTGAACAACTGGGCGCCGAATTTTCATACGAACACGGAGATATCAACGGCAGGGCAGACCAATTAGTGGGTGCAGAGGTATTTCTGGAGTTTCCATCAGTAGGAGCAACTGAGAACTTGCTCATGGCTGCGGTATTGGCTGACGGCACAACAGTGATAGAGAACGCAGCTCGCGAACCCGAAATCTCCGACCTGGCTAACTTTCTCTCCAAGATGGGTGCAGTAATTGAGGGGATAGGAACCTCTCGCCTCACTATTGAAGGCGTCTCAGCTCTTCACCCCGTGAGCTACGAGGTAATCCCTGACCGGATAGAGGCTGCTACGTATCTAGCTGCCCTCGGAGTCTGTGGGGGAGAGCTCAGATTGATTGGAGCACGTTCGGACCACATGGAGATGCTGTTGCGCAAACTCGAAGAGATGGGAATGGAGTGGAGCGAAGACGAAGACGGACTCACCGCTCGAGTTCTAGAACGCCTCCAATCCGTAGACGTATCTACGCTGCCTTACCCAGGGTTGGCAACCGACTACAAACCCTTCTTGGTCGCGGCCCTCTGCGTATCCCAAGGCGCCGGGATGGTGACCGAAAATATTTTTGCTGGACGGTTTCGCTATATCGACGAGTTGGTGAGGATGGGCGCAGAGATACGTGCGGAAGGTCGACATGCAGTAGTGCGTGGGGTGAAACGACTATCAGGAGCGCCTGTTCGAGCACATGACATCAGGGCGGGAGCCGCCCTGGTGGTCGCTGGACTAGCAGCTGATGGCGAAACTGTAATTTCGGATGCTCATCACGTTGATCGGGGATACGAAGATTTGGCGGGTAAGCTCTCGTCGGTCGGTGCCCAAGTAACGAGGATTTGACTCCTTGTCCGACCACCGACTGTCTCCGATGAACCGGCCAAACACAGATCCCGTAGCCCTATTCGAGGCAGCACACAAGGGAGAGCGTCTTGCGCTTGCGAGACTCATGTCTCTTGTAGAGCGCGGCGGAGACGAGGCTCGAGTCATCGGATCTCACACCTATGCCCAAGTAGGCAACGCATACACCATTGGAATGACCGGGGCGCCCGGATCGGGTAAATCCAGTCTCACATCCGCTCTTGCATCGGTTGTCCGGTCCGAAGAGCAGCGCCTAGCGATCTTGGCAGTTGACCCATCGTCGCCATTTACCGGAGGCGCGATTCTCGGTGACCGGGTTCGGATGCAAGACCATGTCACGGATGAGGGTATCTATATTCGATCAATGGCCACTAGAGGCCACCTAGGTGGCTTAAGCCTCGCAACTCCCCAAGCGGTTCGAGTTCTAGACGCCTTGGGTTGGCCGTGGGTCCTGATCGAAACGGTTGGCGTTGGTCAAGTGGAAGTTGACATCGCAGGGGCGGCTGACACGACAATCGTTGTCGTAAACCCTGGATGGGGGGATGCTGTTCAAGCCAATAAAGCGGGGCTGATGGAGGTAGCTGACATCTTCGTCATCAACAAATCGGACCGAAAAGGAGCTGACGATACTCGTCGCGATATCCAACAGATGCTCGAGCTCTCGTCGCTAGGTGATTGGGAACCGCCGATCTTGATGACAGTGGCTACCGACCAGCAGGGAGTGGATGCCTTGTGGGAAGCAGTAAACGAACACCGTTCACACTTGCAGGTGAGTGGAGAGTTGGCATCACGTCGAAGTGCGCGCATACAAGAGGAACTGCTAGAAATCGTCCAACGAAGTATCGAACACCGGGTTGCAATGCTTATGGAAAGCCCGAACGCGATGAAGCTGCGAGAAGAGCTTGCCGAAGGAAAAATTGACCCCTATATGGCGGCTTCGCGCCTCATAGAGATGGGCGAGGGCGACTAGTCAAGCTCGTCGCGAGCCAGAGCGAACACAGCTTCCCTCTCCGCCACGGACAGGCTGCTGTCTAATAACCGAAGTTCCGCCGCTTCTCGGACCCGATCCAACACCTCTGCTGCGCCGAATTCCTTAATGAATATGTTGGCGAACCGCTTCCGTAAGCCGCTAATCAAAAGGCGATTGAGCCGCCCATTTTTTGATTCTGCTGTTCGGAGGATCACGTAAGTCACTGCGGCATCAAACGATGATGACCCTCGTGCCGATCTGCCCCAGTTCAAAACTACTGGTGAGCCATTACTTATTTTGATATTCCCTGGATGCAGATCCAGATGCACAACAGACTCACCCTCGCTGACGCCTTCCCAACTAGGGGGAGCAACGATATTGCCCAGAGCCTTGTGCAGTCGGGCGAGATTCTTGGCATGTCGGTTCAACATCCACGGTCGAGACGTCAGATCCTCCAACATTGTTGGGCCATCGATACGCTCAATCACAATCGAAGACGGTGTGATCTTTTCTGAAAGTTCGGGCGCTGGAAAGCCTGCTGAGCCGACGACCTCTAACGCCTCAGCTTCTCGAGACAAATCCTTGTCCTGAGTGCTTGTTCGGATGACATGATCTGGCCCGTAATGGCGCACCTCCCACTCTGAACCGATGCCAATTAAACCCCCAGGTTCTTGGCCTGTTCCCGCTTCCTGTCGATGAATAATTTGTTTTCGAAGCGACCTAAGGTTTCGCCGCCAAATTGCTGTCAGAAGTGGTTTGGCGATGCTCTCGCCGAGTCTGCCTCCGAAACGCAGCGGTAGTTCGATCGACTCATACCAACTAAACCGAGTACCGCTGGAAGTTGGGGTCAGTGTGAACTGACCAATTCCGGTCACAATCCCCGAATGCTTTACACCCATCGCCCGTTCAGGCTCCCATTCAACGACTTCCATTTGATCCCGGACGCGGAACGGGCCGACGGCGGTAAGACAGTCAAATGTGAGCCCAGGACCCTCGGTCACTTCAGAGGTAATGTCGACACTTAACGCGTCCATCATCCATTCGCTGTGTTTGGTGACGTCGCGCAGGTAAGCCCAAACTTCGGTTGGAGTCGCGGGTAGATCTACCACGACTTGGATCTCCATTTATGTTGACCTCCACGGAGTCAGAGTAGAACTAGGGATTAGTTGAAGCGTAGACCGATATGTGATGATCGCTGCTGCTAGTAAAAGGGCTTCGATACCAGTCCTGCCAGCGTTCCACGAGCCTGAGGCCATGGTCGCTTGCCAACTGGTCCAATTCATCGGGGGTTCTGACCCGTATCCTCCACGGTCTCAGAACGACGCCGTCGTCCCCTAATTCCACACTTTGGCCTCTGATTATGCCTGACATCTTTTCTCTGATGGTGATGTTGAGCACCGCACTATTCGACAAGTGTCGCGATTCGACACCCCTAGTTGGTAACTGCGAATAATTGGATGGGACAAAGGCTTCGACGACAAAGAAGCCGTCGGGGCGTAAGCGATCACGGATCAGCGTTAGACACTCCTCCTGGGCACCTTGTCCGACCAAGTTGAAGAAAGTGTTGTAGGCACAAAAGATGACTTTGTATAGGCCAGAGGGCAACCACTCTGACATATCAGCAAGGTAAGAGTCGATGAGCTTCTCAGAGTCTCGAACGGCAAGGCGTTTTAACATCTCCGGCGAAGCGTCGACGCCTGATACTGGGATACCTCTTCGGGCGATCGGCAGCGCTAAACGGCCAGTCCCAACGCCGAGTTCTAAAACCCCCAGGCCATCAGATAGATCAGTAATTAAGTTGGTGGTCCCATCAACATCAGTCACCTGCTGATACCAATCGTCGTAAACATCTGCAAATGCATCTCCGTAAGTTGAACAGAGATAGCTCACCGAATTTGGCAGGTCCATGCCGGACACTTTATTTGGGCTCTAGCCTTTAAGTGATGGTCACAGCAAAGTCACACCGACCCGCGTATCTCGATTGCGCAGCTTCGACCCCCGTGAGGTCGTCGGTTCTTGATTCGATGCTGCCGTACCTGACCGAGCATTTCGGTAACCCTTCGGGCGCTCACAGAATGGCGCGGTCATCTAGAGCTGCGATAGACGATGCGCGAGACATATGCGCAGCTGCGTTGGGCTTTGATCCGCATGGAATCGTCTTTACAAGCGGTGGTACTGAATCTGACAACCTAGCGATTCATGGGGCGTGCGGAGCGCAGGGTCGTGCCATTTGTCCGGAAACGGAACATCACGCAGTTTTGTATCCCGTAGAAGCACACAATGGTTGTTTCGTAAAGGTCACCGAAACAGGGGACATAGACCTCGAACACTTCGAGACCTTGCTGGACCTCGACCTTTCGATCATTTCGGTCATGTTGGTGAATAATGAGTCAGGCCGAGTCATTGATCTTGAACCAATAGCGGATCTAAGGGATCGTTTCGCGCCACAGGCGCTGTTACACACAGACGCGGTTCAGGCGGTCAACTGGCTGGATATTGCCGCTGCTGCTGAACGCGCCGACATGATGTCACTCAGCGGGCACAAGTTTGGCGCGCCCAAGGGCGTCGGGGTTCTGGCGATCCGCAAGCAAGTTGGCATTACTCCACAGTTACTTGGAGGCGGGCAAGAAGCCGAACGGCGCAGTGGGACTCACAACACGGCTGGGATAGTCGCCCTCGGAGCGGCAATACAATGCCTTCACGAATCGCGTGCTAGCGAAATAGAAAGACTCGGAAGTCTCTCCACCCGATTAGCAGAAGGGCTTACAGCCGCAATACCTCGCTGCTATGAGACCGTGCCGCGTTCTCACAGGGCCGCCGGAATATTGCAACTGGTCGTTGAAGGTATCGAAAGTGAGGCACTCTTAGTTCTGCTGGAACGCCACGACATCATGGCTTCGGCAGCCGCTTCATGTGCTTCAGGGGCTATGGACCCCTCGCATGTTTTAGCGGCAATGGGTTTCGAGAGAGCGGCTGCTGCGGGGTCACTGCGGCTCTCGCTTGGGTGGTGCACCGAGGAGTGGGAAATTGATCACGCGCTTGAGTTCATTCCCAAGTGCGTCGAACAACTCAGAGGCAACTCATGACCCGTGTATTGGTAGCTATGTCCGGGGGAGTTGATAGCGCGGTGTCGGCAGCGCTCCTAAAGCGGCAAGGCTACGAAGTGACCGGAGTGACGCTGAAACTTTGGGGTGGAGCGCAAGACCAAGGTTGTTGCTCAGTCTCCGACGTCGATGACGCTCGACGGGTTGCGCAACAGCTAGAGATTGACCATTTTGTCTTCAATTATGGTGAAGCATTCGAACGACACGTCGTGGGACCCTACGTAGAGGCCCACGCATCAGGACTCACACCTAACCCCTGCATCGAATGTAATCGGCACATAAAGTTCGACGCATTGCTTGACCGTGCCCGTCAACTGAATTTTGACCGAGTAGCGACAGGCCATCACGCCCAAATTGTTGGCACTGAGAATGGTCCGAGACTCTCTCGTGGCGCCGACTTAGACAAGGATCAGTCTTATGTCCTTTACATGCTCTCTGAGCGGGATTTAAAGATGCTTGAATTCCCCATTGGGCATATGAAGAAAACCGAAGTCCGTGAATTGGCTAACGAATTGGGTTTGCGATCAGCTTCCAAGCCCGACAGTCAAGATGTTTGCTTCATTACTGCATCTGAGGGCAGGGGGAGATTCTTGTCTGAACGGCTCAATCTTCATGCAGGGCAAGTCGTCGATATGGGTGGCAACAATATAGGGACTGTAGATGCCGTTGAATTGGTGACCGTAGGTCAACGCAAGGGACTCAAACTTGGAGGCAACGTCGGTCGGAGCTATGCGGTGGAGGTTGACATTCCATCGCGACGGGTAGTCGCAGGGAGCGCGCAGGATCTTCTATCTGAAACCGTAGAACTGAGGGACCACTTTTGGACCGGGCCCGAGTATCAGGGTTCTGTAGCTGTTCAAACGAGCGCACATGGCGATCCCGCAGCAGCGCACTTGAACGCAGATGGCTCCGTGCAATGGACTCAAGCTCGCCGCAAGGTAGCACCCGGCCAGGCTGTGGTTTTTTACCTCGACGATGCCGTTATTGGAGGCGCGATCGCTTGCTAGAGGTCAACGCAATAGTTTTCGTTGATGTGCCTCCCCAAGCACTACACCTGGTCGAGTCGGAGAGAACAAAATCTGAGCTACTTGCCGTACTTCGCTGACTCCCCTTGAACGTGGCACCACTTCTACATCGCCTCGGAGAACGACATGGAGTACAGGACCTAAAGCCAATTGGCTCACATCAATGAGGTCTTCGGAACTGACGTCAATCTCTGCCGCTGCTGGACCAAGAGAAGATATGTCTTGACGACGAAGTAAGAATGGCTCGCGTGTTGCCAAGTAGTCGTGGATGACGAACCCATTCGGGACAAAAACAATCCATCTACGCGCCAATTGATGCATTGATCTAGTCGCAAAGACCGCGAGCGTCCAACCGATGCCCCAAAGGGGCAGGCCAACGCCCCATCTACCTGACGTGACGAGAATCGGGCCGGAAAAGATACCTGACACCGTGATCGCCCAGACCAGTGGCAGCGGACCGAAGAGTACTGCGGTAGGTACGCGAAGCAGGAACCGTTTTTCGTCCCCGTAACTAAGACCATCCACCATAAGGTGACCTGTCTCAGGCAAAAGCGCCAAAAGGCTGACTAGAACTGCATGAGAGAGCGCTATAGCCAAGGCGCCGGCGGGCATAGTCGCGCTCCAGTGAGTCACCAAGAGTGTCGGCACAGTCGCTGGAGCGAGAATGCGCATGATTGTCAAACCCCAGGGCCTCCGAATAATTGAAGACCCCAGTACTAGACCCCAGGCAATCCACACCCCGACAGAAACGGACGTTCTAACCTGATCGTCATTTTGAGCAAAAGCAGAATCGATAGCTGCGCCAAGTGAAAATGGCAGCACCGCCCATAGGCCGATGAATATTGCAAGCGGATTTCTGATCATCACACCCTAATCGTGACTCATTTGAGCCTGTACGACCTAACCGCCGATGTGAGAGAACGACAAATATGTTCTTCCGGCTAGCTAAAGTCGGGATTGTTGTGAATAAGCCTGATCCAGATTACGACCGTGCTACCGAGCTACGGACTCAGATCGCAGCTCACGATGAGGCCTACCACGGACGTGATGAGCCACTCGTCCCTGACGCGGAATACGACGCGTTAGTTCGCGAATTAATCGCGATCGAAGATCGGAGGCCGGACTTAGTCACTCCAGACTCACCGAGTGGCTCAGTTGGGTCTGAACCCAATGAGATGTTTGCTCCGGTCGAACATGAAGTTCCCATGATGTCTCTAGACAACGCCATGGACCTCGAAGAACTTGATGCCTGGCATGACCGAATTCTGAAGAGTTTGGATGCTTCGGACAAGCCAAAATTTGTTTGCGAATTAAAGTTTGATGGCCTAGCTGTCTCTATCCGCTACGAGGACGGGGAACTGATCCGAGCTGCCACTCGAGGTAACGGGCGAGTCGGTGAAGATGTCACACATAACGTGTTGACGATCAAGGGGATTCCACACCGAATTGATGGTTCACCGACAACCTTGGAAGTACGAGGTGAGGTGTACCTTCCCATTTCTCATTTTGACGAATTGAACCGACAGCAGATAGCAAGCGGTGGAGCTGCTTTTGCGAACCCTAGAAACACAGCGGCTGGAAGTTTGCGACAAAAAGACCCCGAAGTCACTGCCTCAAGGAACCTCGCCTTTTGGAGCTACCAACTGGGACAGGTAAGTGGTGGCCCAGCCATATCCTCTTCTGAGGAAACCTTCGCATTGCTCGAAAGCCTGGGACTCCCAGTCAATCCTGAAATACAAGAATTTTCAGATTTCTCTGACGTTCGAGAATATTGCGAGAAGTGGATGGGGAAACGCCATGAGCCTGACTATGAAATAGATGGAGTCGTAGTTAAGTTGGCCGATCTCGCCCAGCGAGAGAAACTTGGCTCAACGAGTCGTGCCCCACGCTGGGCGATCGCATTTAAATTCCCGCCCGAAGAGAAGATTACCCGTCTCCTACAAATCGACGTTTCAGTAGGGCGTACCGGACGAGCGACGCCGTTTGCTGTACTCGAACCTGTCTTTGTGGGAGGTTCCACGGTGGGTATGGCGACCCTTCATAACGAGGACCAGGTAGCGGTCAAGGACGTTCGCCCCGGCGACATGGTCGTAGTGCGTAAAGCTGGAGACGTGATCCCCGAAGTAGTGGGACCAGTTTTAGCGGAACGTGATCCCGAATCGCAGCCATGGTCCTTTCCGAGGACATGTCCAAGTTGCGGTTCGGCTTTTGTGCGATCAGATGGCGACGCCAACACCTATTGCCTCAGTCGAACATGCCCGGCCCGCGTACAGACAGGCATCATTCACTTCGCTAGCAGAAACGCTCTAGACATCGAAGGTCTTGGCGAACGTACGGTTCGGGGCTTGGTAGAACAAGGCCTTGTAAGAGATGTGGGCGATCTATTCGGGTTAACCAAAAATCAGCTACTAGAAGTCTTAGTGGCGGACGCGTCTAATGAAACTCTGGTCAACAACCTCATGACTGCAATTAACGAAGCACGTGAGCGTCCACTACCCAATGTTTTGATTGGCCTAGGAATTGAACATCTTGGCCCAAGCGCTGCTGAACTCATTGCGCGACGGTTCGGTGGTCTGGAAGCAATTGCTAACGCAGATGCAGGTGAGATTGAAGCCATCGACGGCATCGGGCCGGTGATCGCTCAAAGCGTCACAGATTTCTTCAGCGATAGCCATAATCAGGCGGTTGTAGAAAAGCTGAAATCCAACGGAGTACGGCTCGACCTGATTGAAGGAGAGACCGAAGCGCCCCAGATTCTGGTAGGACGCTCCGTAGTGGTTACAGGATCATTAGATGGATGGTTCATCAACCGAGAAGAGGCCAAAAAAGCAATAATCGCTCGGGGCGGCAAATCTCCGGGGAGCGTTTCAAAGAGTACGTTCGCCTTGGTGGTAGGCGCCGAGGCTGGCCAATCGAAACTGGATAAGGCCGAAGAGCTGGGAGTCCCGATCGTGGGGGAGGATGAACTTCGTCGGATACTCGAGATCGGCGAATTGCCCTAAACGCCGATCAAAATGAAGTCCAACACCAACGATGGTCGATGTTATCTACCTCAATATCGATAGTTGGAATAGCAATGACCTGAGCGCAAATGTGACCCCGTCGCAACTGGTTGATCACCATGTCTTCCCCCGGTGCGAAAAAGAATTCTCCGAGTTGACGAGTGCCTCCACTTAATTCTTCGTCTGGAATCACAATTCCATCAATTATCACCGTTGGTTGCCAGCCAGGACTCAGGGAAACACCAACGAGTGTCTGTTTCGGCGCTTGATCGCCTTCTTCGGGGATCACTGCTAACAACCCTGTCGGGAACGTCGACGGACGCGGAGCGCCTCGACTTGCGGCAGCAACCCAAACAACTACCAGTAACAGCGCGACTACCAATATTGTCAGAGTCGGCGCAACCCCTCGCCGTAAGCTCCAGTTCGTGCGGCCATCAGAGTCAAATGGTCGATCGCTTTGTTGCTCTTCCACCTCCCTATCTTGCCTGATTGTCTTGAATCATAAAATTCAGCGACGTCAGATATTCGACGAGTAGCGGTACTGTCAGGGTGTGCTTAGAGGTGAACCAGATCAGTTCACGGGTCGAGTCCTCAACGATCGGTACCGTCTCACGGTTCTTTATGACGCCCATGAAGGTTCATCTGAGTACCTGGCCCATGACCTAGAAACCGGAGATCAGGTCTCGGTGAAGATCTTGAATGCCTCGATCTCCGAGGACGTCGAATTCTCTCGGCGGCTGGCCGCAGATACTGCCACAGCGGCATTGGTGTCGCATCCGTTCGTGGAACAAGTCCTCGATTGGGGTCGCTTTGAGGACAGGGTGTATGTCGTAACTGAATATTTTCCAGGTATTGCTTTGGCATCATTCCTGGAGGATGGCTACCAGCTGACGGCATCGCAGGCGATCAAACTTGGATTCGAACTCGCTACGGGCTTGTCAGCTATCCATGATCAAGGATTAAGTCATGGAGATGTATCACCAGCGAACGTGATACTGGGCTACAACGGTTATCCCAAACTCTCAGCGATTTACCTAACGAACGCGCTGGTTGCTGCTGAAAAGGGTCGACTAGACATGGTGGGCACCGGATTTGCGGGTCGATCGTCAGATTTTGTAGCTCCGGAAACCGCTCTGGGACTCAACTCCCCGAAGTCCGACGTCTACTCGTTGGCAGCGACACTCACAGCAGTGATTGGAAATTCACCAGTCAAAGGTTCGGCCTCAAAACGATCTCGTCTCGAGCCTGAGAATGAGGAAACAATCGAAATCAGCGAAGTTTTCGGCTCCGCGCGAGTGATGCTTGAAGCAGCCCTCGCTATCGACCCTGCGCAGCGAGTTAGCGCTTCAGCATTGGCAGAAGGCCTGGCAGCAGCTGCTAAACACTTCGTTAAGCCCGCACCTGTGGTGGTTCCGGAAACCCTTTTCGACCCGGAGGTTCTGGCAACTCAACCTTCAGGTTCTATGGCCGCTCCGATAATCGAGACGGAAGAGATTTATTGGCGTCCAGTATGGAAATTGGGTGGCCTAGTAGTTGCCGTGCTCGCCATATTGTCAGTTGGTGCAGCGTGGGCAGTTAGCAGCGTGCGTCCTCAGGGAGTCTCTACTCACCTTGTCGAACGGTACGAGGGACGAACGATCGGTGAAGTCAGAGCCATAGCGGACTCTTTTTTATGGGTACTTGATGAAGATCAAATCCGAACCGATGAATTACCAAGTGGAATCATTGTCGCTCAATGGCCGTCACCAGGAAGTCGATTAGCGGAAGGCGACATGCTGATAGTAGAAGTCGCGAGTGGGCCGCGCCTCCGCATGACTCCGCTCGTGCTTGGATTATCCACTGAAGTCGCTTCTGCCCGACTTGAAGCGAAAGGTTTCGAAGTAGATCTAGTACAACCTGTTTATGACGAAAACGTTGTAGCCGGGCAAGTCCTCAAACTGTTGATTGACAGTGAACCGGTATTGGGAGGAAGACTTAGAGAACCTGGAACGCGAGCGGTCTTAGTCGTCTCAGGAGGACCTGTACCGCGAACAGTCCCACAACTAGTAGGACTCACTCGAGAAACGGCCCGGCAGGCTATCGATGCTCTCCAACTCACCATTGGCAAACCAGTCAAAATGGAGAACTCTGAATCTGTTGCTGAAGGCGTCATAATAAGACAAGACCTCCCAGCCGGACTGCTTGTGGATCGAGGATCGCCAATTTCCATCACGATCTCAGCAGGCCCTGATCGGCGTGAAGTGCCTGACATGCGCGGGTTATCTGTACTTGAAGCAGAACGACGTCTCGCTGAACTCGGACTCGTGATTGGTGAAATCGACGGTTCCGGGCAGGAAGTCCAAGGGTCAGAACCACCACCCGGCTCTATGTTGCAACCCGGATCGCCGGTATCTCTGTGGGTGCCCTCTCAAGAATAACCTCGGATGTTTGGGTAGTTGCGAGTTGGTGATCAATGTCGCCACGTAGAATTCTCTTAATGGCATCGGGAAACAGCGCCGCGAGATTGTCGCGAATCGAGAATCGCTTACGTAACCCGAAGTGGCCAAACGCGCCGATGTATATAGACATGTCAGAGTGCATCAACTGCGATGCTTGCTTACGAGCCTGCCCACCCAACTTCGGCGCGATCTTCAACCATGGTATTGATGTGATCATTCTCCCGGAGTTGTGTTCGGGTTGCGATAAATGCCTTGATCCATGTCCTGTGGATTGCATCTATCCTCTTCCTGTTGAGAGTTGGACACCGTCCCCAGAGGATTGGTGGCAGGAACCTTTAAGCGCAAATGACCCATACATGTGAACTGCTTCGGAGATAACAAATGGAAGAATCACTCTCACAAGATCTCGTAGCCCATATAGCTTCACTAGCTCGGATAGACCTCGATGAAGCAGAACTGCTGCATTTCACCGAACATCTCGGAAAGATTCTTGGCCATGCTCAACAACTTGAGACACTCGACCTTGATGCTGTCGAACCGATGTCACACCCCTACCCGCTGAATAATGTCTTAAGAGACGACGTTCCTGGACCGACTATCGAACCTAGCGACGTGATGAATCAGGCGCCTGATGTCTCCGAAAATCAATTCCGGGTTCCTCCTGTCCTAGGAGAATCATCTTGAATTCAGCGACAGACCTCGCCTCAAATGTTCGCGATTCGCGTCGAAGCGCCCAAGAAACGTTGCAGGACTACCTTCGAGTGATCGATGCTCGGGAGAATGATGTACACGCCTTCAATGCAATTGACCGCGAAGTGGCGATGGAAACAGCAGCGACCATTGACGAAATGGTTGCCTCGGGCCGGGACCCTGGTCCGCTGGCCGGTGTGCCTGTAGCGCTGAAAGATAATTTGTGCACCCGGGCGCTTGCCACAACATGCTCGTCAAAGATCCTTGAAGGTTGGGAGCCACCCTACGACGCAACGGTCGTGGAACGTTTGCGTTCAGCGGGGGCTGTCATTGTTGGTAAGACCAACCTTGATGAATTTGCTATGGGAAGTTCGACCGAGCACTCGGCCTTTGGCCCAACTCGCAATCCTCATGACCTAACCCGAGTTCCTGGAGGTTCTAGCGGAGGTTCAGCGGCAGCGGTAGCCGCAGGATTTGCACCCATTGCACTCGGATCCGATACCGGTGGTTCCATACGGCAGCCAGCGTCGCTGTGCGGGGTAGTAGGAGTAAAGCCCACATACGGATTAGTCAGCCGATACGGACTCATAGCGTTCGCGTCCTCATTTGACCAAATTGGGCCGTTTGCCAATGACGTTAGAGATGCGGCGCTAGTGCTCGAAACCATTGGAGGGCATGACCCTCGAGACAGCACGTCGATCCCTTCCCCAATGATGAACCTCTCTGAAACACTCGACCGCGGTGTCGAAGGTATGCGAGTAGGCATAGTTAGCGAACTCTTAGAAGGCATCGACGAAGATGTCACCGCTCGACTGCATGAGGCAGCGGCTGCCCTGTCTGAAGGCGGGGCTATCGTCGACTCGGTCTCGGTCCCAGCGGTCGAATACGGGCTCACGGCCTATTACTTGATTGCGCCGGCGGAAGCTTCGAGCAACTTAGCCCGCTACGACGGTGTTCGTTACGGTATGAGATCTGAAGGACAAGACGTTGCGGCCATGAACGCGGCCACTCGTAGAAATGGATTCGGAGACGAAGTTATTGCCCGCATCATGCTTGGAACCTTTGCTCTTAGCGCCGGCTACTACGACGCCTACTATGGCAAGGCTCAAAAAGTGAGGACCCTCACCCGCCAAGATTTCGATGCCGCATACGCGAAACATGACATCCTCTTGTCACCCACGTCGCCATCGGTAGCGTTCGAGTTCGGTGAACGTTCTGACCCAATGACGATGTATCGCTGCGACACGTGCACCATACCCAGCAATTTGGTTGGCGATCCCGCGATGTCTGTGCCCTTTGGAACAGGTGACCACGGGTTACCGGTTGGAGTCCAAGTGATGGCTCCACAACTAGAAGAACAGCGTATGTTCCAGGCAGCCGCCTTCATCGAATCTCAACAGCCGACGAGGAGCGAGTCATGAGCGAATGGGAAACTGTTGTCGGTCTTGAGGTACACGTCGAATTAGCGACAGAAACTAAATTATTCTCCCATGCGCCGAACCGTTTCGGGGATGCACCCAATACCAACATCACTCCCGTCTGTTTAGGCCTTCCGGGTTCATTGCCTGTGCTGAATCGACGTGCAGTTGAACTGGCAATGACTATCGGGCTGGCACTCGGCTGTGAAATTCGCCCATCGGTGTTCCACCGAAAGAACTATTTCTACCCCGACATGCCCAAGGACTATCAAGTAAGCCAATATGACCGTCCGATTTGTGTAAACGGGTCCTTAGATCTTCCAAACGGAACGCGTATAAGAATCGAACGAGCACATCTAGAGGAGGACGCGGGAAAGACCACTCACCTAGGAGGTGAAGACGGCCGGATCCACGGAGCCGATCAGGCATTAGTGGATTACAACCGAGCGGGTGTCCCGTTATTGGAAATCGTTTCTCAGCCAGACATCAGATCAGCTGAAGACGCTCGAGCGTATGTTGAGGAATTGCGTGCAATTTTGATTGCAACACAAGCATCAGAAGCTCGTCTGGAAGAAGGATCAATGCGAGTCGACGCGAATGTAAGCGTCCGACCATCCGGATCAGAAGAACTTCGCACCCGGTGTGAAATAAAGAACTTGAACTCGCTGCGTTCCTTACAACGAGCCGTTTCCTACGAAGCGCAACGACATATCGACCTTTATGAGGCAGGCGAAAATCCAACCCAAGAAACCCGACATTGGTCCGAAGATGGACGAACTCATACGTTGCGCTCCAAGGAAGAAGCGAACGACTATCGATACTTCCCAGAGCCAGATCTGGTGCTTCTAGAACCTGATCCAGCGTGGATTCAACAAGTCACTGACTCCATGCCTGAACTCCCCGCGCAGCAGAGAGAGAAACTCATAGACCTAGCTGGGCTAGACATGGAAGACGCGGCAACGATTGTCACTCGAGGTATGTCACAACTTGTTACTGCCGCTGTCGAAGCAGGTGCCGACCCCCGACGAGCGGTCACTCACGTCATCCAGAATCT
>CEPK01063916.1_pt1 | contig 22943 bp, 18 predicted proteins | sample 356231 | NCBI WGS metagenome assembly CEPK01 (sample SAMEA2620259, study PRJEB7988) | marine metagenome | biome: marine biome (ENVO:00000447); feature: deep chlorophyll maximum layer (ENVO:xxxxxxxx); material: "saline water (ENVO:00002010), including plankton (ENVO:xxxxxxxx)" | depth 80 m
ATAAAGGTTAATGAAAATGAATTAGTATTTATTCCTTCAAAAAAACCACATGCTGGTGTCGCAATTACTGACTGTGAACTTATTGACATTTTTTCACCTAATAGGACTGAATATTCTAATTCATAATCTATGGATTTTAGTAAAGAAAAGTTTAAAAAATTAGTTATTAAAAGTTTAAATATAATTGAGCAATGGTATGAATCTTCACTTAGAAATAATAAAATCTATCATAATTATTCGCCAAAGCAAATAAATAAAATTTTTAAATTAAGTGATGATAACCCTAATCAAAATCCTGAAAAGGTTTTAGACTATTTAGAAAAACATCTTCTTAAAACTTCAAATTTTAACCCTAGCCCAAACTATTATGGTTACATAACTGGTGGAGGAAATCAAATTGGTGTTATTTCCGAATTTCTTAAAAGTGCATTAAATCAAAACAATTTAAAATGGCATAGTGCCCCAGGAAATACCGAAATAGAAAAAATAGTTATTCAGTGGATTGCAAATTTTATTGGTTACCCTAAAAATTGTGGAGGTGTTCTTGTTAGTGGTGGCTCTGTAGCTAATCTCATAAACCTTGCAGTTATGAGAAAGGTAAAAGGAAATAAAAACATAAAATCTAAAGGCATATATCAATCCAAAATAATGCGTGTTTATGTTTCTGATGAAGCACATTCAAGCATAGATAAAGGAATGGACATATTAGGGTTAGGTTTAGAAAATTTAGTTAAAATAAAAACAGACAAATTTTTCAAAATCAACACAAAAATTCTTGAGGATCAAATTAAAAAAGATTTTGAGATTGGTTATTTACCAATAGGAATTGTTGGAATTGCAGGAACAACAAATACCGGATCGGTAGACCCCTTGAATGAACTAAGTGAAATTGCCAAAAAATACAAACTATGGTATATGGTAGATGCGGCTTATGGTGGTCCAGCAGCGAAAATAGATAGAAAACTGTTTAAAGGAATTGAAAAAGCAGATTCTTTATTAATTAACCCACATAAATGGTTTTTTGTTCCTTTTGAAGTTGCTTGTGTTATGGTTAAGAAAAAAAAGATTTTAAAAAATACTTTTAACTTAATTCCTGAATATCTAACTGGAGGCATAGATAAAGATGAAAGGGAAGATTTAATGAACTATAGTATTCAGCTTTCTAAAGATTTTAAAGCACTAAAGGTCTGGATGACAATCAAAGTTTATGGAACATCAATTTTGAAAAAAGCAATCCTTAACGATATAAAAATGGCTAAATATGCATATAATATTACAAAAGGGTCCCATGAGTTTTATCCAATTCATAAACCGGAATTATCAATTTTTTGTTTTCAATACGTACCAAGTAAAAAAAATATAAATACGAATTTAATTAACAAAAAAATAATCAGTCTGATAGAAAAAGACGGAAGAGTGTTTCTATCTGGAACTATAATTAATAAAGAAAACGTATTAAGAATTAATTGTACAAATCATAGGAGAAGGAAAGAAGATATTGACTTTTTATTTACAGTTTTAAAAGAAATAGGTAAAAAAGCTGAAAGTCTACTTTCTTAAAACTAAACTTATATCATCTAAAAGGGTTAGCTGAATCTCATCTTTTTCAATTGAATTTATTTTATATTCAAATTGATTAAATTGACTGTTGCCAATAATTAATTTGTTGCCCTGAATATCCCAGCTAGTATTATAACTTATAGTATCTGAACTAAATATACAGTCCGAATTACCAAAGCCCTCTAAGTACACATTTCCATTTTTATCAAAAGAAATATAACCCAGCATTGTATTTGATTTGGTTGATGGTAAAGAATTAAGGTTTTTCTTGGATAATGACCAAATAGCTTCCCAGTTGCCATGAAAAATATTAGGATTAAATAAATTAATACTAGTAAGTGTAAAAACAAAAAAAATAATTTTCATTGACTCTTAAACGATGAGTAATAAAAAATATTATATAGGTTTTTAAATTAAATTTATTTTTAACTTTTCTAAATACTTTAATCTAATGTATTCAAAAGTATTACGATGAATCTGAGATATGGGTTCTCCTGGAGGAAGATCATTTTGTTTATAAGGATCAACTTGAATACCATTTTTCCAAAACCTGAAACAAACATGTGGTCCTGAAGCCAATCCTGTACTGCCTACATATCCTATAGTTTGTCCTTGAGCAACCTTTACTCCTTTTTTGATTTTTTTAGCAAATTTTGACATATGGAGATATTGAGTTGAATATTTATTATTATGCTTAATTTTTACGTATATACCATTCCCTCGATTTCTTGTTGCTTCAGTAACAACTCCATCAGCAACAGATCTTATAGGTGTTCCTCTTGGTGCAGCATAGTCTGTGCCCAAATGTGATTTATATCTTTTTAAAATAGGGTGAAATCTTTTTTTTGAATAGCGAGAACTTATTCTTGAAAAATTTAATGGAGATCTCAGAAATGTTTTTCTTAAATTATTTCCTTTTTCATCAAAATAATCTATGCCTTTTCCTTGATCATATTTAAAAGCATAATAATCTTTATTTTCATGATAGAAATAAGCAGCTTTTATTTCTTTAATTCCAATAACCTTATTATCAACTATCTCTTCTAAATAAACAACTTTAAATTTATCCCCCTTATTAATTTTATAAAAATCTACCTGCCAAGCAAAGACATCAACTAAAAGATATACTAAATCTAAAGGAAACTTGTTTTTCTGAATAGTTTCATATAGACTAGATTCAATATTACCATAAACAACTCTTTCCTTTAAATGAACTGGCTTGATTCTTTTATCAACAAAAATACTATCTTCTAAAGAGTAAACTATACCAGAAAAAAGGTCTGGTTCATATATAAAATAGGATGGGGTTTTTTTATCTAAATAAGATAATAGTTTATATTCTTTTCCTCTTTTTAAAGTCTTAAGATTAAAAATGGGTTTTGACTTATTTATCGCATCAAAAATAATTTTATTATCAATTCCAGATTTATAAAGTATGTCAGAAAAAGATTGCCCCCATTTAATTTTTTTCGTTTCAACATACATTGAATCTATATTAATTCCATATAGACTTTTTGAAAGGTTTTTACTTTCTAACTCAAAAGCTTGTGATGTCTCTTCTTGAATAGATGGCTTGTTTGTTAGAGAATTACAACCAAACAAAAAAATGAATAATGCAAATTTAATTTTCATAAAAAATTGACAAATTATCTTTCAAAAAACTAACATTATTTTGAACATTAAGATCGTAACCAAGTGGTGTTCCAATAATCTTATCTGTATAGGGGTTCAGAGCTATATAAAATGGTTGGGCATTATTATTAAATCTGGTAATTTGAAAATCGGCATTTTGTTTTCCTATTGTTTTTTTTATTTTATTATCATACTCTGATATATACCAATCATTTTCAGGCAAAAGTGTTTTATCATCAACATACAAAGAGACTAAAACATAGTCATTATTGAGAATATTTCTTATAGTTTCATCTGACCAAACCCGTGACTCGATATCTCTACAGTTAACACAACCATGGCCTGTAAAATCTAATAAAATTGGCTTATTAACTTTTTTAGCAAATAAAACTGCTTCCTCATAATCGAAAAATCCTTTAAGATCATGAGGAAATTTAAAAAGTTCAGAATATTTAATATTACCATACGCCTCTGAATTGTTTGATTTGTAAAAAGGAATTCTTTCAAATGATTTGATATTAATGTAAGTAGATTTTTGAGGTGGCAAATAAGCAGAAAGATTAACTAATCTATTTCCAAAAAATCCCGTTGAAAGATATATTGGAATTATAAATGAAACGGTAACCAAAAAATATTTAGAAATAAAATAAGTGCTTTTTTTCAAAGCATTTAATAAATAAAATGACATTGCTAAAAAAATTACCATCCATATTAATAAAAATATATCTCTATCCATTATATCTAAGTGATAAGCTTTATCTACAACATTAAGAAACTTAAAGGCATAAGCAATTACAAAAAATCCAATAATAGTTTTAATAATAATCATCCACTCTCCTGATTTTGGAAGCTTGTTAATTTTTTCTGGAAATATTGCAAGCAAAGTAAAAGGCATTGCAAATGCTATAGAAAAAGAGACCATTCCTAAAACCGGCTTAAGGGCAAAACCGCTTGCAGACTGAACTAAAATACCACCAACTAATGGGCCAATACAAGAAAAGGATACTAAAACCAAAGTCAAAGCCATAAAAAAGACACCAACTAGTCCTCCTTTATCAGATTTTTTATCTATTGAATTGACAAATTTTGAGGGTAAAGTTATCTCAAAAAACCCCAGAAGAGAAAAGCCGAATACTATAAATAAAATAAAAAATAGTAGGTTAAGAATCCAATTTGACAATAAATCAGTAGCTACGCCTGGACCTAATAGGATAGATAAAATAAGTCCAATAAAAGTAAATATTAAAACGATGGAAAAACCATAAAAAATACCATTTTTTAGACTCGAATCTTTTTTGTTTATAAAAAAAGAAACTGTGATAGGAATCATTGGAAAAACACAAGGTGTTAAAATAGCCAAAAGGCCTGCAAAAAAAGAAAACAACATGAATGGAAAAATGGTGGCATCGTAATTTAATAAACTTGATTTTGGTTTGGTAGTTACTTTTTGAAGAATATCAGATGGATCCTCAAAAAAAACAAAGTCTGTTTCGAAAGGAATACACATACCATCTATATCTGAACAAACTTGATATGATATATATCCACTAAAATTTGATGGTGATTTAGAATGTTTTATTTTTTGTACAAATAAAGCTGAGTCATCAAAATAAGTTACCTCGGCTTGCCAAGTTGAATCATATTTTTCTTTTCTATCAACAGGTAAAATATCACCCATTAATTTCACACCTTTATTATCATTAAAATTAAACCTAGTAACCATGGGTCTAGAACTGTCCATATCTGTAGAATACAAATACCACCCCTTATCTATATAAGCTTTAAAGTTAAGTTTCGTGGTAGAATCTAATTTAAAAGAAGAAGTATCTACACTAAACTCCCATGATATTGGCTTAAGTATTTGAGAAAAAAGATAGGGAGAATAAAATATTAAAAAAAAAAGTAAAAAAAATAATTTTGACCTATGTAGCATTACCAGATAAATTACGATAAAACACTGAGATGGTTTCTATACCCTTATAGAAGTTATATAAGCCAAAAGACTCATTTGGCGAATGAATTGCATCTTCATCCAAACCAAAACCCATTAAGATTGAGTCAACATGTAATTCATTTTTAAACAAAGATACAATTGGAATGCTACCTCCATCAAAGGTTGGTAAGGGTTCTTTTCCCCAAACTTTCTTGAATGCTGCAGCTGCAGCTTTATAAGCAACAGTATCGGTACTCACATTTACTGGTTCACCTCCATGATGCTCTTTTATTTCAACTTTAGATGTTTTTGGACATATTTTTTTCATGTATTTTATAAATAATTCTGTTATTTTTTTACTTTTTTGATTCGGGACAAGTCGCATTGAGATTTTTGCAAAAGCTTTTGAGGGCAACACTGTTTTAGCTCCTTCATTAATATAACCACCCCATATTCCATTTACATCTAAAGTAGGTCTAATTCCTATTCTTTCAATAGTTGAAAAACCCTCTTCACCAAAAACATCATCTATTTCTATTTTGTTTTTAAACTCTAATAAATTAAATGGTGCCTTTGAGATTGCTTCTCTTTCTTTATCAGAAAAACTCTTGACATCTTCATAAAAATTAGGAATTTGAACAATACCCTTATCGTCTTTCAAAGAAGCTATCATTTTACATAAAACATTAATAGGATTATCAACTGCCCCTCCATATGTTCCAGAATGTAAATCTCTATTGGGCCCAGTTAATTCAACCTCCAAATAAGTTAGGCCTCTTAATCCTACGGTAATTGACGGTGTGTCATTATTTATGATAGAGGTGTCTGAAATAACAATAATATCTGTTTCTAATTTTTCTTTATTATTTAAAACAAAATTTTCAAGATTGTCTGAACCACATTCCTCTTCGCCTTCAATAAGAAATTTAATATTAAAATCTATACCAACGGTTTCTTTTAAAGATTCGTATGCCTTTAAATGCATATACATTTGTCCCTTATCATCAGAAGAGCCTCTAGCATAAATTTTATTGTTTTTAATTTGAGGTTGAAATGGTGGAGAATCCCAAAGTTCATAGGGATCTGCAGGCTGAACATCGTAGTGGCCATAAACCAAAATAGTTGTATAGTTTGGGTTTAAAATTTTTTCTCCATACACAATAGGGTGGCCTTTTGTTTGAATTTTTTCAACATTATCTAACTCTAATAACTTCAGCTTTCCGACAACAAAATCTGCGGCTTTATCAACTTCATTTTTAAATTTAGGATCAGCACTAACAGATTCAATCTTTAACAACTCTAAAAGTTCATTTAAAAACCTTTCCTTATTTTGATTGATATAATCTTTAGTATTCATACTACAAATTTATTTAAAAACCATCATCATCATCTGAAATTTGATTAAAAACTTCCGACTCTGAAAAAGGAAAAAACGGAGATGAAAAGCTGAATTTTTTATCTGTCTTAAAATATTTTTTTATAAAATTATTAACAAATTCCAGTGAAATTTTTTCATCTCCATAATCGGGCCAAACATATTTATCTTTTGATGATCTTCTAACCTCAAAAACTTCTTTATTAAAATCATCAAAAGATGAAAAAATAATAAGTTCATTGTTTTCGTATTTAAAAAAACACCAATAATCTGATGCGGGTTGAATAAATAATGAGATTGAATAACCAGAAGGTTTTTTAGATATTTCCATGAAACCATTAAGGCTAGCGTTGATTTCTGTTTCTCCAATATTAGCTAGGTTAAGTTTCGAGATATTATACCATGACTTATATTCATCAGACCACTTTAAATCTACATTACTAAAGAGAAAAAGTTTTACCAGCTCATCTGAAGCCATATGAATTGGGCTATAGCCAGTGGTTAATAACTCGTCTTCAAACTCCTTACTTTTTTCTTTACCTATTAATGAACCCAAAGAAGTTAGAACTTCTTCCTCATTGCTATGAGCTACAGGTGCACCTACTTGTTCTATGATATTTAAAAAATTTAAAGCTAGAACTTCTTTTACTGATGGTTTTAAATTGATGTCAAGAGTCATCAATGATTTAGTAAACATACTCATAGAATCTATATTCAAACTCCCATTTGAGGTGCTTTGAATTTGTACATCTCTATTGTTTCTAAAAAGATTTGATTTTCCTTCAAAATAAATAGTATTTGACTTGTGGTTATAAGACAAAGATTTTTCGGGGGAATTGATATTATTTGTTTTTTCAGCTGATTCAATAATGTAGTGTTCGATTACCTCATCGTAAAAGAGATCCCCTTCAGAAATGAAAATTGGATCTGCATTATTGTTTTCATCTGATTCAAAAAAAGCAAAAGACATTTCCTGAGAGTTGTTTAAATTATATATAATAGTATTTGGAGGGGATTCTTTATTTCCTAGCACTAATCTAAAATCTTCACCTGGCAAAAACTTACCTTTATAATCAATCCACGATCGATTATCTATGTTTTCTGTTATAGAGGGAGAGACTTCCCCATTAAAGATTAATTCTTCCGTATCAGCATATAATTGAATTTTTCCCTTATAATGAAATCCTGGATCAATTAATATAAGATCTTCATCCAACACTTCTCCTTTTGATAAGGTAGTATAATAATTGATGCCATTTCTGGTAATTTGAGCTGTTTCAAATGAATTAAATAAAATATTAAATGTGTCTTTATTGAAGTTAATATACTTGTATATTCCTTGCGCTACATATTTATTTTTTGAAAATATATTTATAGTAGAATTATAAAAGTGATGAAATTCATTCAGTGTGTCTAAAATAATTTCTGCATTTTTTAGTTGATCTATTTTTGAATTTTCAAGAACTCTGATATACCCCTCATTAGGAATAATATAAGAATCAGCTACTTTAATATGAGGTATTCCTGCTATATTTAATTCCCTAGAATTTATATCGTATATTGCTTTTTCAGCTAAAAAATTTAGGCTGTCTAATTCTTTTTTTGTAGAATAAAAAAAGGAATTGGATAAATCGGTTTCTTCATTTTTTTCCATTATAAACAATTGATCCGATAGATCCCATATAGCTTCAGTAATTGATGTTTTTATTTGGGAAAAAGGAAAAGAAAAAGCTGCATATCCTTCATATTCTGGCTTAAAAAAAACTTCATTTTTAGACAAATTAAAATCTATATTCAATTCATCCCCAGAAATTGCTGCTTTTTTATCATCATCTGTATATAATAAAAAGCTAGAGTAATCTGATGTAAATAAAAATTGTTTAAAATTAAAAAACCCAGATGATATTTTTGAATCAAAAATTTCAAGATCACCAGAAGCAAAAACACCGGTCTTTTTAATTGATAAATCTCCCTTCATCAAACCCAAACCTTCATAAGCTTTAATAGAGTAAGTAGCATTAGAGTCAATATCATTTAAGTATATTGAGTCTTGATCTTTATTAAAATAATACCCCATATCCATATTTGAAATTTCCATATTAGGAAATGGACCAATATTATTATCATCAAAGCCTTCTACAACAAATCCTTTATCAACTAATGCTTTGGCTGAATCTGGAAAAAATCTAATTTTTTTATAAAATAGATTTGATGTTAGATAATTTATATACCCCTTTCCAGATAAACCTTTTGAATCCATTTGAATTGTATCAAATACAGTTAAGGAATTATCATAAGCCATTAACCCTTTATCATCAATTTTTTTTATAAAACCTAAAGACTTATCTGGCATGGTAATTAGTTTAGCATTAAGAGGTTTGAAAACATTCTTAGAATGAAACACCCCATCAAACTCAAATAATGGAAGTTGAGGTTTATCTAAACTATCAATTCGAAATTGATTTATAGTAAAATAAAATGTGCTGTCATATTCCTCTCCATATTCCTCCGGAAGGTCAAAATATACACCAGTGCCCTGGTCTGATACAAAATAAGGATAATTTGGAAGTGGTTTTCTTGCAGATTTATTTTTAGGATGATTAATGAAAATTGAACCATCTATACTATATAAATAATTATACATATCAGATTCATCCAATGGTTTTTTATTTATTTCATTTGAAATTAAAGTTGAATCTAACTCAGTATAAACTTTATCTTCTTCCGCTATTTCAGCATTTTTAGACTTTATCTTTAGTGTATCAATTTTATCTAACTTCAACACAAAATTCTTATAATCAAAAGACATATTTGCTCCTTTAAAATCGAAATTTCCGACAGATATATCTCCAACACATTTTATATCAAGGTTTTGTAATAAATTAATGGTTTTTTCTTTTGGATATATGGTTATGTTATTCTCTTCACTTAGAATTATATCTTTAACCCCATTTATCTTCAATATCTTATTTTTTAAATCAAACTTAATATTTTGTGATGATGGAGATATAGAGTTAAAGTTTATTTGATCATAATCTCTTTTATTTATTTGGGAATAATAATAATGTTTTATTTTATAATTTAATTTTATATATCCAACCAAAGGATCATATTGAATAAAGCCATTTTGCCATAATTGAATTAACCCGTTTTTGAAAGCAGAATCTCTCATCTTAAAATAACTAGCAACATCATTTAGATAAAATTCATTTGACCTTTTTAGATTTGAATAGTTAACTATTATTTTTAAAATGTTTATACCATTCATGTTTGTTAGTTGTTGCACTCTTTGTCTAGAAAAATAATTTGAAGATTCAATTATTGCTGGTCTTTGGTTAGCAGCAGTAATATTTTTTAACAAAAAATTATCTGAGCCTAAGTCCCAATCTAACATATCAACGTTTATTGATACATCAAAAAAAGAAGAGGTATATGATGCGTTTTTTAGGGATCCTTTTGATCTATATAAAATAAGATGGTTTAATTGTAAATTAAACTGAAGTCTCACGGATTCATGATATAAAGAATCATTGCCGTGTAAAAAAACAAACCTCGAGTCCTCCGAAGAGATTTGTTCCTTATCAATTAAAAAATTAATGGATTCAAAAATTAGTTTGTTTGCGCCAGGGAGAAGTGTAATAATTTTTGATTTTTTACCTACAGAAGATGCGGTTGAAAAACTTTTCCCTTCTATACTAATTCCAGAAACAAGCCTTGTTGATTTATTAATTGGTATATTTATTTTGTTAGAATTTGAGGTAAAAGAAAAATAGTTTTTTTCTTTTTGAATTCTTTTTGAATTATACTCAAAAATACCCTCTACTTTATTCGAAAGATTAGAATGAAGGGTTGAGTTAGATGATAATATAGAAACGTTATTTTGATCTAAATAATATGAACCTAGTTCTAAAGAAATTTTACCAATAAGTTCTACTTGTAAGTCTAAGTTTATTTTTCCTCCTACACCCTCTAATACCTGTTGATTATCTGAATACTTTAAACTTGTATTTAATATTTTGAACGAATCATTTTTAGTAATAACATCCATATCGATGTTATTAAAATTTATAACCAAATTTAATTCTTCATTGTTTTCTTCTTCTTCCTGAAAGTAAAACATATCAGCCTCATCTTTTTCTACTTTTTCAATACTAAAAATAAGACTTCCGCCCGAATAAAGTATTTTTTTTAATTTGTTTTGTGTATAGTTTTTTTCTTTTAAAATGTTGGACAAATAATTTATTTCATTAAGAATAGATGTGTTATTTAACTTCGCTTGTTCATCATGATAAGAAATTATTTGTAAAAAATTAGATGATAAAGTAACATTATTATCATATAGCAGCGCCACATAATCTAAGAAAGAAAAGTATTGGGAATTATAAGAATCATTTTTATTTGTAGTAATACCATTTAGTATTTCAATTAGTTTATTTTTTTCATTTAATGATAGTTTTGATTGCCATACAGATAAAATATCATTAACAAAACTATCATTAATATTATATGTTTCTGCGTCTAATTTTATTTTAGAAATAAAGTTGTCTTTATTAAATTTTTTATCTTGAAAAACAGGATTAAAAAAAGTTGACAAAAAAAATAAAATGCCTAAAAGCATAAATAATAAAGTTATTATTTTAATTCTTTAACAATTCTCAAAAACTCATCTGAATTTAAGGAAGCCCCACCTATCAAACCACCATTAACGTTTGGTAAATTAAATATGTTTTTTGCATTAGAAGAATTTACGCTTCCACCATACAAAATGCTTATGTTTTGAGAAATTAATTTATCGTATTTACTCTTTATTTTTTCTCTAATAAATTTATGCATTTGCTCAATTTCCTTAATTTCAGGTACCCTTCCAGTACCAATCGCCCAAACGGGCTCATAAGCTAAAATAATATTGGAAATTTGATTTGAGTTTAATCCAAAAAGTGATTTTTCAATTTGAGACTCAACATAATTAAAATAGAATTTGTTTTCTCTAGCCTCCAAAGTCTCTCCAAAACAAAATATTGGAATTATATTATTATTGATAGCTTGAGATATTTTTTTTTTAATTATATCATCAGATTCGTAATAATATTCTCTTCTCTCACTGTGACCAATTATAACATGTTTTATACCTATAGAGTTTAACATACTGCACGAAACCTCACCTGTAAAAGCTCCAACTTGATTTTCATTACAATTTTGAACTCCCACAAAAACATTTTCTTTTTTCTTTAATAATTCTTGTACTGTTTTTATATATATAAAAGGAACACATAATATTATTTTTGAATTATTAAAATTGTCACCAATCCCTTTTATAATATTTGATGTTAGTTTTTTGACTTCATCATAATGAAGGTTCATTTTCCAATTGGCTATAATAATATTTTTACTCATATTTGTTTCATTGATGAAATTGGTTATAAAAATACTTTATTAAAACAATTCTACCTAAATACAAATTTAAAAATGAGAAAAATAGTTGTTTTTGTTTTATTTACTTTCAGTAGTTGTGGGGATGAAGATAACACAAAATTAAAAAACAAATTATTAGAAGAACCTGTTTTATTTAGCAGTCATAATCAAATAATAACTTTATATTCTAATAATCCATATGATATAATCATCAATTATAACACCCCATGTGGCTACAATAAATTAAAATTTGAATTTGATTTAGGTAATGTTCTTTTAATAACAAATCCTTCAAAAAACTCTAAATCAGGTAAAATAAAAATTCGTTTGAGTTCACAAAAAAGCGGTAAAGGTATTTTTAAAATTATATTGACTGATAACTGCGAGCAATCTACAGATATTTATTTTCAAATTTCAGTACAAGAATCATTAGGATACGAGGGTCTCCTCGCAAATTATGATTTTAACAATAACGCTAAAGATAAAAGTGGCAACGGTAATAATGCAGAGGTTTATGGTGCTACCCTTACTAAAGATAGAAAAGGAAATGATAGTTCAGCATATAGGTTTGATGGTGTTGATGATTATATTATTATACCTAAAGAATTTTTCAATATTGGTAGTGAAAATTATACAATATCTGGTTGGTTTTCTATCGAAGAAATAAAAAAACAAAATCAAAATATTTTTAATATTATACCATCACATGGATTAAGCTTGGATTGGAACAAGACAGATAACCCATTCGTTGTATCATTTAGTTTAAATAATAATCCTGAAATAAAATCATGGAATATAGCTTCTTCTATTGGGGTTTTGGGAAGTGTAGGAGAAAAAAAATGGCATCATTTTTTACTTTTAAAAAACAAAAATACCTGGAGTCTATATGTAGATGGTGTTGGAAATTCATTTTACTTTAATTCAAACCCTATAGATAAATATTTTGGCATAATTATTGGAAAGGATTTGAGTTCTGAATTAAATTCAAATTATTTTAAAGGCAAATTAGATGATTTATATTTTTTTGACAGATTGTTAAATCAAAATGAAATAAAATATTTAATGGAAAATTAAACTGCCTTATTGTCTAAATACATGGCTGTAATATTGTTTTTCTTTTTCATTAAATCTTTTGGTGTTCCTTGAAAGCAAATTTCTCCTCCATTTTTTCCTCCTGATGGACCCAAATCAATAATCCAATCGCTATTCCTTATAACCTCTAAATTATGCTCAATGCAAATAACAGAATTTCCAGAGTTGACTAATTTTTTTATTGAAATTAATAACTTTTCGATATCATAATAATGTAAACCTGTTGTTGGTTCGTCTAAAATAAATAAAGAGTTTATTTCTTTTTTAGATTTAGTCAAATCCAAAAATGAAGCTAATTTCAAACGTTGGGCTTCACCTCCACTTAAAGTACTAGTTTGTTGTCCTAATTTTAGATAACCTAATCCTACTTCTTTGAGTGATTTTAGTTTTTTAATTATTTGATTGTTTTCATCAAAGAAAAGAATCGCTTCGTCTATAGTTAAGTTAAGCACATCAAAAATGTTTTTATTTTTATATTTAATTGATAAGATCGTTTTGTTAAATCTTTTTCCTTTGCAGTTATCACATTCTAAAATTATGTCAGCCATAAATTGCATTTCGATTTTCTTTACACCCTCACCTAAGCACTCTGAACATCTGCCTCCATCTACATTAAATGAAAAATGCGAAGGTTTTAAATTTAAATTTTTTGCTTTCTTTTGGTCTGAAAAAATTTTTCTAATTATATCATAAGTTTTTGTATAAGTTACGGGGTTTGACCTAGAACTAATACCTAATGAGTTTTGCGTTACAATTTCTACATTAGATATAAAGTTTAAATCTCCTTCAATAGAATCACACTTACCAATTACATCAAATTTTCTTCCAAATCTTTTGGCCAAATTAGAATATAAGATATTATTTACCAAAGTAGATTTTCCAGAACCACTAACGCCAGTAACAACAACAAAAACACCTAAAGGTATGTTGATATTTAAGTTTTTAAGATTATTTTCTCTTGCATTATTAATTTTAATTTTTTTTAAAATTTTTTTAGGTTTTTTATTTAATTGTATAGATGGTTTTTTTATAAACTGACCTGTTAAACATGATTCTGCTTTTAATGTTTTTGGCCTACCTTGAAACATAATTTCCCCTCCATTGAGGCCTGCCTTTGGGCCAATATCAATTAAATAATCGCTAGAATTTATCATATCTGCATCATGTTCAACAACCAAAACTGAATTTCCTATATCCCTTAAATATTTAAGTATTTTAATAAGCTTAAATGTATCATGAGGATGAAGGCCTATCGTTGGCTCATCTAAAACATATAAAGAGCCTACCAAAGGACTACCTAATGCGGTTGTTAGTTTAATTCTTTGAAATTCACCTCCCGAAAGAGTGTTTGATTTTCTATTTAAAGTCAAATATCCTAAACCTACCTGATTAACTAATTCCAGTCTTAAGGTTAATTCTGAAATTATTCTTGAGGAAACTTTTTTCTTTTTGTTTCCTAAATTGAGTTCTTTAAAAAATAATAGAAGCTCTTCAATTGGTGTTGTTAAGAGTTCTTGAATAGATTTGTTATTAATCTTAACATATGATGCTTCTTTTCTAATTCCCGTTCCTAAACACTCATTACAGATAGTTTTTCCTTTATACCTAGAAGCCATAACCCTATATTGAATTTTATGCTTTTTAGAACTTAAATGATCAAAAAACTTATATATCCCTTTAAAAGCTCCTTTTCCATTCCATAATATATCTATTTCGTTTGGTGAAAGTTTATTATATGGTTTATGAATAGAAAAATTAAAAATATTATTATTTGATATTAATGGATTTAACCATCGACTCATCTTATTTGTTCTCCACGGCGCTACAGCTCCACCGTAAACTGAAATATTTTCATTAGGAATAATTAATCTTTTATCTATCCCAAGCGTGTTTCCAAACCCAGAACAATTTTTACAAGCACCAAATGGACTATTATTATTAAAAAAGTTTAAGATTGGTTCATGGAATCTAATGCCGTCTTTTTCAAATAAATTAGAAAAAGATCTTTTGTTATCATTATCAATTTTTACTTGAATTTTTCCCTTACCTTCAAAAAAACCCTTTTTAACAATGTCTATTATTTTAAATTGAGTGTTTTCATCTAAAGGATTGGCCTTCCCTCTATCTAACAAAACCTCGATTTGATTTTTTGGAGTTTTATCTATTATATCCTCAATATATTTTACTCTTGAAGATTCAAGAGTTCGGGTGAACCCTTTTTGTAATAAAATCTCTAACTCTCTCTTATAAACCGATGGTTTTATATCTTGGTTGAAAGAAATAGTGTATTTTGAGTTTTTTTTTTGCTTGGTCAAAAAAGAAATCACGTCTTTTTCTGATTCTTTTTTTACCATCTCTCCAGATTTTGGAGATATTGTTTCACCAATTCTAGAAAATAATAACTTGAGATAATCATATATCTCAGTAACTGAGCCAACTGTAGAGCGAGGGTTTCTTGTATTTCTTTTTTGATCAACAGCTATGGATGGTGATACCCCTGAAATAAAATCAACATTTGGTTTATCGACCCTATTTAAAAACTGTCTTGCATAGGAACTTAAACTCTCAACATATCTCCTTTGACCCTCAGCAAAAATAGTATCAAAAGCTAAAGAAGTTTTTCCAGAACCTGAAATTCCCGTGATAACCACTAATTTATTACGTGGTATTTTTATATCAATATTTTTAAGATTGTTTACATGTGCATTTGTGATTACAATGTGCTTTTCCATTATTACAATAAATTAATTAATTTTTTTTTTTAACTAGCATTTACTATGTTTGTCGTCCCAAAAAAACAAAAACAATATACAATATGATTTAGACTTCTACGTTACCTGTAATATATAATACATATGACAAAAACAAAATTAAGTGATAGTAGTTTAATATCACTTTATAAAAAAGGCAACGAAGAAGCATTTTCTTTTTTGGTAAATAAGTATTCATCAAAGGTTTTCTCAGCTGTATATCTTATAGTAAAAGATAAATACATTGCCGAAGACATTACCCAAGAAGTTTTTATTAAAATAATTAAAACAATAAAAAACAATAAATATAATGAAGAAGGTAAATTTCAACCTTGGATGATGAGAATTGCACACAATCTTTCTATAGATCATTTTAGAAAAGAAAAAAAACATCCAAAAATTACGTTAAATAATGGAAATGATATATTTAATTCATTAGCGTTTTCTGAAAACAACTCAGAATCAAAACAAGAAAATAAAGAATCAAAAAAGTTGCTTCAACAATTAATTAAAGAGCTGCCAAAAAAACAAAAAGAAGTTTTGGTGATGAGGCATTTTATGGAAATGAGCTTTCAAGATATCGCTGAGTCAACCAATGTAAGTATAAACACCGCTTTAGGAAGAATGAGATATGCGTTGATCAACTTAAGAAAAAAACTAAAAACAAAACTAATTGCCTATGATTAAAACCTCTACTGATTCAGATATAGTAAAATATATCTATAACCAATTTAATAATAAAGAAAAAATCGATTTTGAAAGTAAAATATTATTTGATTCTAATTTAAATAATTTAACAGAAGATTATTACTTCATTATTGATGAAATTGAAAAGATTGATTTGAAACCAAATAAAAAATTATTAGAAAATATTATGGTTTTTTCTAAATCATATGTCAAAAAATAATTTAGTGGTTTTGTCTTTTTAGTAGTTCTTTTCTTCCAACTTTAATTGTTATTATGTCTTTGTCTATATTCCAGCCCCTGGCTGGAGAAAATTCACGAGCATAAAATATAATTTGCAGGTGAAGTTTGTTCCATAGATTTTTGGGAAAAAGCCTTTTAGCATCATTTTCAGTTTTTTTTACATTTTTTCCAGTTGAAAGACCCCACCTATACATCATTCTGTGTATGTGTGTGTCAACAGGAAAAGCCGGAACACCAAATGCTTGAGACATAACAACACTAGCTGTTTTATGACCAACAGATGGTAGCTCCTCTAAACTTTTAAAATCTTTAGGCACTTCTCCATTGTGCTTTTCAATTATTATTTTTGATAGACCATGTATTCCTTTGGCTTTTATTGGGGATAAACCAACAGGTTTAATTATATTTCTAATTTCTGAGATTTTTAGTTTAACCATTTTATAAGGATTATCTGCTTTACTAAACAACAATGGGGTTACTTTATTAACACCAGCATCTGTACTTTGAGCTGAAAGTAACACGGCTATTAAAAAGGTATAGTTATCTGAGTGGTGTAATGGTGGGGTTACTTTTGGATATAGTTTTTGAAGTGTTTTAATTATAAATGATATTTTTTCTTTTTTATGCACTTAATTTTATCGGCCTGGTTTGTATAATGATTGAAAAAAAATATCTTTATTGTTGGTATTATCTAATAGTTCTTTTATAGAAACATTAGGGTTGTTTTGCATATAGCTTTCAACGATCCGCCACCCTAACCAAGCTCCTATTCTTCCAGGACAATTAGGGCTTATTTCGAATGTTTTTGGTCTCTCAGATAAATATTTGTTTTTAGTCAAATGATTGGTTTCAAAAAAAAGCTTTCTATCTACAAATACACCATATATTGTTTCTTCATTCTGATTTACAATATCCCATTCTTCTAAAGAGTATCCTATAAGTTTATGTGGTTCTTCGCAAGGCATAACTGCTTGCAGTAAATAATATAATTTACCAAAGTTTAACATTTCAGAAATCATTGTATTGTCTAGGGGATTAATTTTATTAAACTGGGAACAATAAACAGACATTGTAATTGGAACTAAATTGTCTGGATTATATCTTTTCAAAATAAAACCTGGAATATCCTGTGGTTTAAGCTTTGATTGTTCATTTAAAAAATAATCTAGTCCTATAATTATATTGTTATCAGACAACACAACATCATTATAAAAACCAGAAACTATAGTTGTGATTTGAGGAATTGAGACTTGAGGTAAATGTGTTTTTAATCTTGCAAAAGAATTTTCAAATTCTTTTTTCTTTAAATCAAAAGACTGAAATGTGTTTTTTACTTCATAATATAAACTATCAAAATAAACATTGTTGATTAGATTAAATAATTCTTCTTTTTTATTAACCGAATTATTTATTTCGAAAAAATATTCAGAAATATTAGGGTTGTTTTTTGTAAAAGAATCAAAATCCTCAAAATCCTCAAAATTATAAATTGAATCTTCCACATGATTAAACGTGAGAGAAATTTTATGTTTTATTTTATTCTTATCTTCACAGTTCTTATAAGAACAAGAAACAAAAAGAAAACAAATTATTGTAAATAATATTTTATTTTTTTGTTTCAATTTTTTGACCATCAGAATCTAAAACTATAAAATCTTTTATTGACAAGTCTGGATCTTGTTTTATTTTCACCCATCTTCTATATTTTATAAACCACTTATATTGTCTTGAAAGAACACCAATGGTGAAATAAGAAAACAAATAAGGATGAACAATTAGTTGAATGTTTTTTTGGTTTTGTTTATTAAACAAATGTTCTATAGTTTGCTCAATTACATCTGCTGTTTGCGTGCCTTGAGAGTCTAACTCTGCTTCTTCTTTACTCATTTTCAACTCAGGTCTAACCCGCTGTCTGGTTATTTGCATTAAACAAAACCTTGATAAAGGTAAAATTGTATGTTTAGACCTATCCTCGGACATTGCTTTTTTCATCGCGGAATAAAGTAGTTTTTTATTAGATATTTTTTTCATGTCTATAAAGTCTATAACTATAATTCCACCAATATCTCTTAACCTTAGCTGTCTTGCAATTGTATTAACAGCATCTAAGTTTACTTTAATAGCTGTTTCTTCTTGGGAACCTGCCTTGCTAGTCTTACCACTATTCACGTCAATAGCATGAAGAGCTTCTGTGTGTTGAATAATTATATATCCACCTTCTGGCACCTTAACAGTCTCTCCAAATAAACTTTCAAGTTGTTTTTCAATACCATACACTTCAAATATTGGAGCTGGAGAAGAGTAATGCTTAACAATTTTTTCTTTTTTTGGTTCAAATTTTCTTACATATGATTTTATTTCACTATAAAGTTCCTTGTTATCAACAATTATGTTATCAAAAGATGAATTAAGAAGATCTCTTAATAGAAGTGTTGCTTTATTATCTTCGCCAATAATTCTATCTCCTTTTTTTGATTTAAATAATTTTATGATTTTAGTATTCCACAAAGAAACCAAATCTTGAAGATCTTTATCTAGTTCTGAAACAGGTTTAGATTCAGCGTTTGTCCTAACAATAACACCAAAGTTTTTAGGTTTTATTGCTTTAATTAAATTAATTAACCTACTTCTTTCTTCTTTATGGGTTATTTTTTTTGACACATTAATTGCATCTGAAAAAGCAACTAGAATTAAATATCTTCCTGCTAAAGAAAGTTCAGTGGTTACCCTTGGCCCTTTAGTTGATATTGGTTCTTTAACAACCTGAACTAATATATCATCTCCTTTAGAACAAACCTCATTAATAGTGCCGAACTTATTAATGTCTTTTTCTTTTTTAATAGAAGAAAAGATGTTTTTTTTATTTTTCTTTTGTTCTTTAACCAGCTTTTTAAGCGACAAAAATTGTGGTCCTAAGTCAAGATAGTGTAGGAAGGCGTCTTTTTCTGAACCTAAATCAACAAAAGAAGCGTTTAAGCTCTTATTGATTTTTTTGATTCGTCCAAAATATATATCACCTACATTAAATTTAACTTCATCGGTTTCCTGATGAAATTCTACAAGTTTTTTTTCTTTTAAAAGACCAATTCTACTTTTGCCGCGAGTTGAATTTATAATTATCTCGCTACTCATAGTATATAGTTTTTATTTTTTCTTATGTCTATTCTTTCTTAATCTTTTTTTTCTTTTATGTGTTGAAATTTTATGTCTTTTTCTTTTTTTACCGCTTGGCATTTTATTTAATTTTTAATTTTTATTTAAAAATAAATTAAGTTGTTCTATAAGTAAGTTATCATTACTTTGAATAACCTTATCAAAGAAGAAATTAGCTTCTTTTTCATTCCCTAATTCAAAATTAGAAATTCCTAGGTGCAAATATGCTCTTTTATCTAAAGAATCAATAATTAAAAGCTGATTAAATCTTTCTATAGCTTTGTTATATTGTTTTGATTGAATAGATAAAATACCCAAATGAAATAAAGCTTCTTTATTTTTAGGGTCTTTTTCAAGAATTTTTCTTAACATAAATACCCCCTCCATTGGGTTATTAGATTCTATAAGTTTTAAAGCGTTGGCAACATTTTCTATTGGTTCTGTGGAGTTAAGTTTATTTTCTCCAACAACATATTTTGGAAAACGATATAGAACAAAAACCATAGCAGCTCCCAAAAAAACGATAAAAACTTGTTTTTGAAATGTTTTCATTAAATTATCAGTTTAAAGCTTTTTTAACTTTTTCGCCAAAAATTTTTGATGGTTTAAATGTGGGATAATAATGCGGCTCAATAATAATAGCTGTGTTTGTCGAAATGTTTCTGGCAATTTTTCTTGCCTTTTTTTTGTTAATAAAACTACCAAACCCTCTTATATAAATATTTTTCCCATCCACCATTGAGTCTTGTATTGTTTTAATAAATGATTCGAAAAGCAAATATACATCCTCTCTATCTATACCGGTTTGTTTTGAAACTTTGTCAACAATCTCCTTTTTAGTCATAACTAATTTTAATTTTGTGTTAAGAACCACAATCTACATAAATATTGAAAAGAAAAAAACAAGATTTTATTTCTTCATTAAAAAAATGGTACAAAAACCATAAAAGAGATCTTCCTTTCAGAAAAACAAAGGATCCATATTCGGTCTGGCTATCTGAAATCATTCTCCAACAAACAAGAATGAGCACTGGGTTGATTTATTATAATAAGTTTAAAAAGAAATACCCTAATATAAAAAAATTATCTGAAGCCAACAGTGAAGTTTTATTAAAGGACTGGGAGGGGTTGGGGTATTATACCCGGGTAAAAAACCTACATTCTACTGCACAGTTTATTCAAAATGAACTTTTAGGGGTTTTTCCGAATTCTCAAAAAGAATTAATTAAACTTAAGGGTATAGGTAGATATTCTTCAAGCGCAATAGCTTCCATATGTTTTAATGAAAAAACCCCTGCAATTGATGGGAATGTTTATAGGGTTCTATCTAGAGTTTTTGGAATTAAATTAAACATATCATTAAGTTCAACATACTCATATTTTTATAAAAAATCTATGCCTTTAATTAAAGAGTTTAAGAGCGCGGGTGATTATAACCAATCGTTGATGGATTTTGGTTCCATTCAATGTTTGCCAAAAAAACCCTTGTGTTCTAATTGTAATCAAAATAAAATTTGCTATGCTTTTGCTCACAAAAAACAAGATGAGCTACCTATAAAAAAAAGAAGTGTAATAATTAATAAAAGGTATTTTAATTATTATGTTTTTTCTTATAAAGATACCTTTTTGGTAAAAAAAAGAGGTTATAATGATGTTTGGGGTGGTTTATATGAATTTTATAATGAAGAAAAAAAGAAACTTATAAAAGAAGCTTGTCAAATTAACAATAATATAAAAAACTTAATCAAAAAAAATCACTCAATAAAGTTTAGTGATACAAAAACAAAGCTTTCACATCAAGAAATTTTTGTTTCTTTTATTGAAATAAAGTTGTTTAACTCTCATGACTTTAAAAAGATAGAAAAAAAACTAGATCTGTTCGGCGCAAACAAAAAAAAACTGAATATGATCGCAAAACCAAAAGTTATAAACGAGTATTTAAAAAAAATTTCTTAATTTGTATAATACTTTAAATTTAATATAAATATGGCAGGAGTAAATAAAGTTATTTTATTGGGTCACTTAGGCAAAGACCCTGAGGTAAAAAAATTAGATAGTGGAAAGTCTGTTGCTAATTTTAGTTTGGCAACAAGTGAGGTTTACAAAAATAAAGAAGGAGAAAAAGTTACAAATACAGAATGGCACAACATTGTTTTATGGAGTCCTTTGGCAGAAATAGCAGAATCATATCTAAAAAAAGGAAGCCAATTGTATTTAGAAGGTAAAATATCTAATAGGTCTTATGAGGATAAAGATGGTATAAAAAAATATATATCGGAAGTAGTTGGGAGAGACATAACTCTTTTGGGTAGGCCAAATAATAATGAATCTAGTGAGGGTATGAAGGACCAAGAAGATAGCGACTCGGCTGTTTCAAATGAGGTCGACGATCTCCCATTTTAAACTAAATATAAAACATATTGTATTCATTAGTATTTGATATTAACAAAGCATTTCTTTTTATTAACCAAGCCTTATCATATAACAATACATATCTTTTTTTGACATTAATAATTGTTGCTTTTTTTATTTTTCTTTCTGGCTTATTTTCGGGTTCTGAAGTTGCATTTTTTTCTCTCAACACAAATGATGTTAAAAAAATAAGTGCCTCAAAAAAAACAACCTTAAAATCATCTATTAAATTATTAAAAGAACCTCAAAAATTATTAGCAACCATACTGATATTAAACAATTTAGTAAACATTGCTATAATCACTTTATCGGCTTTTTTTGCTTGGTCATTTTTTGATCAACAAAGTTCAAACAATTTTGTTTTTATTTACCTGGCGGTTATAGTTACGTTGATTTTGGTTTTATTTGGGGAAATAATCCCTAAGGTGTATGCTAATAAAAATAAGTTTTTATTCATAAGCTTTTCTTACAATATAATAGTTGTTTCAAAAGTTTTTTTTTATCCTATCATTCAATTTCTAATTAAAATTAGCTCTGTTTTTAGAGAGCAAATAAAAAAAGAATCGTATGACGCGTCCATTAAATCAATCAATAGGGCTCTAGAGTTGACAACAAATAAAAACACGAGTCTCGAAGAAAAAAATATTTTATCTGGAATTGTAAACTTTGGGTCTTTTAAAGTAAAGGAAATTATGAA
>CEPK01017632.1_pt1 | contig 22775 bp, 18 predicted proteins | sample 356231 | NCBI WGS metagenome assembly CEPK01 (sample SAMEA2620259, study PRJEB7988) | marine metagenome | biome: marine biome (ENVO:00000447); feature: deep chlorophyll maximum layer (ENVO:xxxxxxxx); material: "saline water (ENVO:00002010), including plankton (ENVO:xxxxxxxx)" | depth 80 m
ACAATAAGTGGTTCACAAACTACAGATCCACAAGCTTATCAAAATGACGCAGTAATAAGAAATGTCAGACAAGGATATGAAAACTTTGTTTCTGTTAGAATAGGTGGAGCTTATGATACCCAAGGTATTATGGGTTATGGTCAAGCTCCAGGTACAGAATACCACCTTGATAATAACCATTCGGATGTAAGATTAAGAGTTAGTTCAGTGATTGGACAAAAACATAAGATTTATAAAAATGGTGTATTGATAAATGAGTTTGAAGATAAGGGGTATATAATAGATTCTGGTTCTGCTGTAAATGGATATTTAGTACCATTTCGACCACATGGAGATAGGAATTTTGAACCTATACAACATTCCACTTGGACTGGTTCGATAGGTGATAGTGGAACAAGTAGTGGTTCATCAGAAAGAAGACATAATGGTGATTTAATTATAGGTAGGTCAACGGGTGCTACACCAAAGTATTGGAGAGGTAAGATAGGACATTTTAGTATCTATAATCAAGCATTACATGATGCAGATGTAAAAGGTAATTATTACGCTTTAAAAAGTAGATTCGAAGGAAAATAAATATTTGTCTTTTAATTAGTTATAATTTTTTCCATATTTATATATGATATGGCTTTCAATCACAACCCACAAATAGTACATAAAGACTTAATATTCTGTTTTGATGCTTTAGATAAAAATAGTTATCCTGGTACGGGAACAACCTGGACCGATATGATTTCCGATGCTACCACCACATTGACAAACTCACCAACCTTTAATTCTGCTGGTTACTTTGACTTTGATGGTTCTAACGATTATATGGAAATGACATCCGACCATAGCATTACAGCGGCAAAAACCATATCAGCTTGGATAAATTCAGATTCCAACCATAATGGTAGTTTTATATCAGTTGATGCAAGTGGTTCTAATCGATTTTTACAATTAAAAAAAAAATCAGGAGGAACTATTATGTTTGTTGGATTTAACAGCAGTAATAGTCCAACCACTGTTCAAACAGATAGTTCTATAGCAAATTCTGTTTGGGTTAATGCTACAGCAGTTCAACACTCTAATGGTAATGTAAAAATTTATATAAATGGTTCTTTGGTTAAATCAAATTCAAGCACATACACTGTAAAAACTGGTTCGGCAACAGTATTTTTTGGAAAGAATGAGGGTGGTAGTGCTAATCAATTCAATGGGCAGATGGCTACGGCTCATTATTACAATAGGGATTTATCAGCCGAAGAGATTTTACAAAATTTTAACGCAACTAAAGGTAGGTTTGGGGTATAATGGCTGCTCACGGAAATCCTGATTTAATAAACAATGGTTTGACATTTTCTATAGATGCTTTGGATAAAAATAGTTATATCGGTTCTGGAACGACTTGGACTGATTTAGCAATACCTAAAAATGGAACAGTGACAAATGGTCCGGTTTTTAGTTCCGATGGTTATTTTACCTTTGATGGAACTAATGATTATGTTGATTTTGGTGATTTGGGGGTTGGTGATGCATATCATTTTAGTATTTGGTTTTACTTAGAATCATCTGTTGATTCATCAACTACATTTTATGGTTTATTCAGATATAAAAATACAGACCAAGCAGGTGTGCATTTTGGATCAACTACTGGTTATGCAACAAATGAAACATTAACCTTTTTGTATTGTACTGATGATTCTATCGGTGGTGATCCATATTACAGAACATATATTAGGGATAATTTTGCTGCAGGTTGGCATTATGTGAGTCTTAATTGGAATAGTAATAAATATGACATTTATGTTAATGCTAGTTCAAAGACAACATATGCTTCAAGTGACTCTAATGCTATTAATAATCCATTATCTGGCACAGCAGCGGGGCATGTACCTTTGATGACAATGGATGAATTTAAATTAGCATATGGTTCACAACACGATGGTAGTCATGCCGAGTTTGATGGAAGAATTGCAAGTGTACATATGTATAACAGATCACTTACAGCAACTGAAATAACACAAAATTTTAACGCACATAAAAACAGATTCGGAGTATAATATGTATGAAAATAGAAAATATGTAATATTCAATACAAATGAAACTGGTTCAATAGATTTTTCGCAAGTACATGAAACAAGCAAAGATACATTGAGATTGAACCTAAGTGGGAGCAGAACCTTTGTTAAATATGAAGGTTCAATGCCATCTTCTGTTTCATCACTATCATCAAAAACATCTGAATATACACATTCAGAAATTTTAAATGTTTTAACAGGTAGTGAGTGGTATGAACCATTAAATGATGTATAAACAATATTTATATTAAACAAATAGGATTGAATAAATGCCAATTATAGGTTCATCACAGATAAAGACTACTGGAGCGATAACTCTTGGAGATGGCCCTGAGGATATACATGCATTACATGGATTTCTAAGTGGTTCTGCAGTATCAACAGCATCTTTTGGGCATATAATATTAGGTGGTAGTAATTTTTCAACAGCTGTTAGTTCATCAGCTGCAGCTGCTGGATTTGGAAGTGGTGGTGGTGGAGCAGAAGTATCTGGAATATTTACACAAACTGGTTCTTATTATTCTACAACTAATAATTTAAAACTTACTGGTTCTTTTGATATGAGTAGTAATTTAGATGTTGGGGGAGTTTTATCCATACCTGGAATATCAAATGTATCTTCATCATTGGCTACTGCTATTGCTGGTGCAGATAATCTAGGAAACCATACAGCTTCATTAGATTTAGATATGAATGATAATGATATAAAAAATGCTAGTACTGGTTCGTTTGGAGTATTGGAAGTTAATGGTGAAAAATTAGGTCCTTTTGGGATAGCAAATGTTATTTCCGCATTTGAGATTGATGGAAATTTGGATTTAATGCCAAATGATAGTAGTGTGGTTAACATATCAGATTTTAATTATGAAACGGATGATAATGGTGATATAATGCCAAGAGCATCATCATTGATATAATATGGCAACAAGAAACATAGTACCAAGAACAGGTTCACAAGGACAAATAGGAACTACTACAAAGAAGTGGTTAAAGCATATAGCTGTAACTGGATCTTTTGGTAGAATGAATGCTGAAACTGTAGAAGCAAAAAGATTTATTGTTTCATCATCTGTAACTAACATAACAACGCAAGAATTAAGTGGTTCAACTAGATTTGGTGATTCCTTAGATGATACACATCAATTTACTGGTTCAATGAGTATATCAGGTTCATTGAAGATTTCTGGTCAGACAATTATTGATAGTATGGATACAGCTAGTAATAGTTTGATAGTTAGTGGTGCTATGCAAGTAGTTGACCAAAAAGTATCAAATAAAATAGCTAGTGCTTCTATATTTGTAAAGGGATTAGGGACTATAGCTAGTACAGATCAGGCAGGAGTTATTGACTGTGGTGATGGATTTAACTAATGATAAAGATATGGATTTATATTTATAGATGAGTAAATTTACTCTCAATGGGAATCAATTATGGCTCAAATAATAAAACATAGAAGAGGTACACTACCACAGTTACAGGGTGTAACTTTAGCTAATGGTGAAATCGGTATAGTAAGTAGTTCGGCTAATAATATCGGCGATTCAGTATTAAAAACTGGACTTGTTATTGGAAATACTGATGGAACAAATAGATTAACTTTTTCTAGATTACCACAAGGAAATTCAACACCTAATTTGAGTGGTATAACAGGTGGTGCAAATTTTAACGATATGTTGTATCACGAAACAGATGCAAAAACTTTATTGGTTTTAAATACTGGTGGGAATACAACTTTAGATTTAACTGGAAACATAGCTAATAAAATAGTTGGTGGAACACTTGGTATAAATGGGGCTTTTTCTGTTACTGGTTCCATAGTAGGAACTACTTCAATAAATGCCGCTTCATTTGGTTCAACTTTAGCTAGTCAAATAAGTGGTTCTTTCTCAACCATATCCGCTAGTTTAGCTAGTAGGATAACCACAGAGGAAACAATTACAGATTTTTCAGCCGCTCAGATAAGTGGTTCTTGGCAGGGTGCAATACCTTCAGGTACTTTGACATCTTTTAGTGGTTCTATTGCTTCTACTGGTTCATTTGGTAGGGTACAAGCTACGAATATTGGTGGAACGATAGTTACTGCGGCACAACCAAACATAACTTCTGTTGGAACATTAGCCAGTGTTAATATAGATGGTGGTGCTATTGATGGTACACCTATTGGTGCTAATAGTGCAGCTGCTGGTAATTTTACCACAATAAATGCTACGGGTGATATAGAAACTCGTGGGGATATTATTGCTAGGCAATTAATAATAAGTTCTTCTGTAACCAATATGACTCAATCATTTAGTAGTGGTTCAACCATATTTGGTGATAATTCAACTGATACACATAAGTTTACTGGTTCTTTACAGGTAAGTGGTGGTTTGACAGTAGATAATGGAAATCTAAATGGAACAATAGGAACAGTAAGTCAACCAAATGTTACTACAATGACTGGGTTGACTACAGTTACAATTCAACCTGCTAGTGGAAAAAGTATAACCACAGCAACTGGGTTTGGTGGTTCTGCAAATATAGATGGATTTATAATTGGTGCTACTACGGCCGCGGCAGGTACATTTACAACTCTTACTGCTACAGGTAATGTAAGTAGTTCATTAACCTCTACTGGTTCATTTGGTAGAGTTCAATCAACAACATTCTCTGCTACTAATCTTGCAGGAACATTAACAACAGCAGCACAACCAAATATTACATCTGTTGGAACTTTAACTGGATTGACAGTAAATGGAGCTACTGTTTCTTTAACAGATACTGGTGGTGATGGAACTATTGATGGTGTTATAATAGGTGGTACAACTCCAGCTGCTGGTACTGTTACAACCTTAACTTCAACTGGTAATGCAGTACTTTCAGGTTCTGTGACTTTAGGTGAAAGTAATACTAAAAGTATTGTTATGAATGGAGTTGCAGCTGGTACGGATAATACTGTTCTTGTTTTAAATTCAGATAATGTTGTTAAAACAGATGAAATTGATTCGAGAGTTTGGGGAACATCATTGGTAGATACTGATGGTTCTGGTAATAATAATGAAATTGCAACTTGGTCTGATTCGGATTCAATTGTGGGGGAAGGTAATTTAACTTTTAATGGTTCTACATTGGGTGTTACTGGAGCAATAACTGTTAGTGGTAATGTAACTGGTTCTGCAGCTTCAACTGGTTCTTTTGGGCATTTGATTTTTGATAGTGGAACTATTGATGGTGGTTCATTTTAGATAAAAATTTTTAGGTATATATATACCTTTTTTAAAAACAATATTGTTGAGGATTTAGCCATATGGCTCAAGTTATTAAATTAAAACGATCTTCAGTTGCTGGGAAAGCACCTTCAACTTCTGATTTACAGCTTGGTGAGATAGCTGTAAATACCGCAGATGGTAAAATATATTTCGAAAAGAACGATGGTTCTCCTTCCGTTCAAACCATACTAACAACCAATTCCCAAACAACAGGTTCTATTGAAATAACAGGTAATATTAGTGGTTCAGCAGCATCAACTGGTTCATTTGGTCACATTATGGTTGGTGGTGGTAATTTTACATCTGCTTCGTTAGCTGCTGGTGGTGGTAGTGGAGAGGATAATGAATTTTCATTTAAGACGATATCTGTTTCTGGTCAATCCGATGTAGTAGCAGACACAACAACAGATACATTAACATTCGCTGCTGGTTCCAATATGACAATCACTACAAATGCGGGTAGTGATACGATAACTTTTGCTTCAGCAGGTGGTGCTAGTGTCGAAACCGCTTCTAAGGTATCTAATACCCATACAGCTACTGATACAGATTTTGCTGTACCATTTATAGGAAGTTATCTAAGTGGAACACATACTTTATATACTGATTCTAGTAATAGTTTCAAATACAATCCAGATTCGGATACATTAACTGTATCAAATATTGTTGGTACTGCAACGAGTGCTAATAGTGCTTCAAAGGTACAGAATACCCATACAGCTACTGATGCAGATTATGCTATACCATTTTTATCAAGTTATTTAAGTGGTCATAGGGTAATGTATACTGATTCTAGTAATAGTTTCAAATACAATCCAGATTCAGATACATTAACTGTATCAAATATTGCAGGTGCTACGATACCAAATGCTCATAGTGCTTCAAAAGTACAAAACACTCATACATCTACTGATACAGATTATGCTGTACCATTTTTATCAAGTTATTTAAGTGGTCATCGTAAAATGTTTACTGATTCTAGTAATAATTTTAAATTTAATCCAGATTCAGATACATTAACTGTATCAAATATTGTTGGCACTGTAACTACTGCTAATAGTGCTTCAAAAGTACAAAACACTCATTCATCTACTGATGCAGATTATGCTATACCATTTATAGGAAGTTATCTAAGTGGTCATCATACAATGCGGACTGATTCTGGTAATACTTTTAAATTTAATCCAAGTTCAGATACATTAACTGTAGATAATGTTACTGTTAGTGGAAATTTAACTGTAACTGGTACAACCACATCCATCAACTCAACTACTTTAAATATTGGTGATAGGATAATAGAAATTGCTGGTTCAGCCACTAGTGATGCTGGAATATATGTAAGAGATGCCACTGGTAGTCAGACTGGTTCATTACTATGGGATGTTAGTGAAAATAGATGGATGGGTGGATTAAAAGATTCAGAGGTTAATTTAGTAACAATTTCATCTACAGATACTCTTACTAATAAAACTTTAACAAGTCCTGACATTAATGGTGGTACGATAGATGATGTAACTAGAGTAAGTGGTTCAGCTGCTTCAACTGGTTCATTCGGTAGAATAGAAGGTGATGGTGGGGGAATTACATTAATTGATGGTAATAAAATATCCCTTGGTTCTGATAATGACGGGAGCATAAAACATACTGGAACTAATCTTCAAATACTTGAAACCACTGGTAATATACAATTAATTAATTATGCCAACGATAAGGATATTATATTAAGTACGGATGATGGAAGTGGTGGAACTACTGCGTATATAACTTTAGATGGTTCTACTACAAAAGTAGAAATCGCAAAAGACACAAACTTTGCTGGAAACGTGAGTGGCTCAGTCGCTTCTACTGGTTCATTCGGTCATCTTATGGTCGGGGGTGGTAACTTCACATCAGCGTCATTGGCTGGTGGTGGAAGTGGAACTGGTTTTCCATTCACAGGTTCTGCTGGTTTAAGTGGAAGTATGGATATAATAGGAAGTGGTTCAAATATATTCACTGTAGATGGTACTAATGGGAGATTGTTTTCTGTAAGTGATGAGATGTCGGGTAGTGTTTTTAGTGCTAACTTAGTATCTGGCTTACCTGTTATAGAAGCATTTAGTGATAATATTGTAAAAATTGGTGCTTATGCTGATCCTATTATTATAAGTGGTAGTGGAATGATTAGTGGTAGTTCCGCTTCAACTGCTTCATTTGGACACTATGCAAATATTTCAGCATCTGTTGCAGCTGCAGGATTTGGTTCCGGTGGTGGTGGTGGCGGAGCTGTTTCTGCTGTTGCAAATGGTTCAAATAATAGAATAGCAACATTTTCATCGGCTGATGCTTTAAATGGTGAAGCTAATCTTACTTTTGATGGTTCAACATTAGGTGTTACTGGTGCAATAACTGCAACAGGAAATGTTAGTAGTTCATTAACTTCAACTGGTTCGTTTGGTAGATTACAAACTGCTGGCAATTTAGGTGTTAATGGTGGTATTATTGATTTAAAAAATAATGGCGCACAATCAGAGATTAGACTTTATTGTGAAAGTAGTAATGCTCATTATGCTTCATTAAAAGCACCAGCCCATTCGGCCTTCGAAGGTAATGTGACACTAACCCTACCTGCCACAACCGATACGATAGTTGGTAGGACAACGACGGATACCCTTACTAATAAGACTTTAACAAGTCCTGATATAAACACACCTGATATCGATGGTGGTACGATAGACAATACAGTAATCGGTGGTTCTACAAAAGCCGCAGGTTCGTTTACAACCATTACTGCAACGGGTAATGTTAGTAGTTCATTAACTTCAACTGGTTCATTCGGTCATCTTATGGTCGGGGGTGGTAACTTCACTTCAGCTTCCCTTGCTGCTGGTGGCGGTGGTGGTGGTGGTTCTGATGATACATCGTGGAAAACTGGTGCTGCTACTTTATTTAGTGGTTCGCTTGCCTCATCGGCTTCCTTTGGTAAGGGTGGTGTAAAAATAATAGATAGTGATTTAGAGACACAGGTTATTACGAGAGATTGGGATTTATCTACTGTATCTTTGGATAAATATATGCAGGATGGTGGTGTTAGTGATGAGTGGGGTGATGGTTGGGGAATCACCGCTTCACCAGATGGTAGAAATGTTTATGTCAGTTTAATTGGTAGTGGAGATTTAGCAGATTCTATAGCACAATATTCTTTATCTGGATCTTGGGATATAGGTAGTAGAACCCTTCATGGTTCAAAAGATATTTCTTCACAAGGTAGTTTACATAGGGCTATGGTATTTTCTCCAGATGGTACGAAGCTGATAACCATGGATACGGATAACAGCAAATATAATGAATACAATTTAACCAAACCTTGGGATATAACAACATTAACTTATGTTCAAAATGCAACCTTACAGGGTAGTTCACAACAAGGTATAACTGCTAAACCAGATGGTTCAGCTCTATATCAAATTGGAGAAAATGATTCTGTACTTGAATTGGGAATGACCACAGCATGGGATGTTTCAACAATAAGTGTAACATCAACAACAAGTGTATCAGGTGATGGTGGTACAGAACATTCTGATATTTTCTTTAGGCCTGATGGTAGATTCGCTTATTTATTTGATAAGAATGCTAAAGATTTACATGAGTGGAAATTATCTACACCTTGGAAATTTAGTACAGCTGCTTATACTGGTAAAAATACTAATATGTCTGGTCTCATTAAAGTATGGGGAAATCCAGAAGGTACTAGATTATTTGGTTTGGATTATGGTAATGAGAGAATAAATCAATATTCTTGGAATGGTGGTCCATCAGCACATCAGACATCTTCTATTGATATTATAGGTAAGACTGGAATTGGTGGTGATGCAATAATTTATCAAAATTTAGATGTTCATGGAAAAGTTAATGGATATGATGCTGAATTTAAAGGTGATATAAGTGGTTCAGCAACCTCAACTGGTTCATTTGCTCATCTTAAAGTTGGTGGTGGAAACTTCACATCTGCTTCACTCGCAGCAGGTGGTGGTGGTGGAAGTGGTCCTTCAGCTGCTCAAGTTTCAGGATCTTGGAAAGGTGAGTTAAGTTCAAGTCTTGTTAAAGTTGTTGGTGGTGGCGTGAGTGGTTCATCAGTTTCAACTGGCTCATTTGGTCACATTATGGTTGGTGGTGGTAATTTTACATCTGCTTCGTTAGCTGCTGGTGGCGGTGGTGGTGGTGCTTCAAATGCATTTAAAACAATATCTGTTTCTGGTCAATCCGATGTAGTTGCTGATTCTGCTACTGATACTTTGACATTAGTTGCTGGTTCCAATATGACACTCACCACAAGTGCTGGTGGTGATTCTATAACCTTTGCTTCATCTGGTGGTGGCGGTGGAAGTGGAACTAATAGTGGAAGTTATACATTCACACAGGCAGGGGATTCTACAAGTTGGGCAATAACTCATTCATTGGGGACTAAACATAATGCTGTAACTGTTTATGATGATTCACATCAAGTTGTGATTCCAACTTCTATAACCGCTGATGATGCTAATAAAACAACAATAGGATTTTCTTCAGCAACTTCTGGATATGCAGTTATAAATTCAGGTGGAACAACTGGTACTGTCACACGAATTTCTACAGATGGTAGTCATGTACATCATCAATCAGGTGATTCTACTAATTGGGTTATAACACATTCATTAAATAGTAAGTATCCGAATGTAACGGTTTATGATGATTCTGATGAAGTAATTATACCAACAAGTATTAAAGCTGATACTTTAGATACTGCAACAGTAACATTTTCAGCGGCTACTGCTGGTAGAGCTATATTCTCTATGGGTGGTAATCTTAGTGGTTCATTAACATCAACTGGTTCTTTTGGTAGGGTGGATGTTCAAGATGGTTTTTATGATGGTGGTACGAAGTTAAGTGTACCTGACTATGTATTTGAACCAGAATATGAATTGAAATCAATTTCTGAATTAGATGTACATATATCACAATCCAAACATTTACCAAATGTTCCTGATATGAATGCTATAGAAGAATGGAAACAATTAAGTATGGGTGATAGGGATATGTTGTTATTAGAAAAGATTGAAGAGATGTCACTTTACATCATACAACTTCATAAAAGACTTGAAAAATTAGAAAAAAAATCGTAAATTAAAACATACTTATATTTATAGGAAACAACTTATTTTTTGGAGAAACTAATGGCTATTAAATATTATTTAGCTACAAACACTGGAAAGGGATTTATAACCCATGCTGATTCAGCTGCTGGTCATATAGCTGAACATCCAGGTGGTGTATTTACTACTGAACACGATCATACAGCTTGGGTGGCACGTGTTGGTGCTGTAGAGAAGACAAAAGAGGAAGCACAAGCTCTTTGTGATGCTACACTAGTTGATGAAACTGGTAGTAGGATGCGTGTTTTAGAAAGCGTATCTTCTTCTATTGACGAAAGTGGAAATAGAATAGATCATCCAGTATTTGGTTCAGATTTAGAAGTTTATGCAAATTTACCTTAAATTTTAGTTGTTTTTTTACAAAAAAATTGTTATATTAAGTTATATTATCAAAGGAATAAGTTATGTCAGAAAAAGATAAAAAACATGATGTTTCTCTAATTGCGGCTACAGATGATTTAAAACCTATTTTGGCTGAGTTAAATGAGGAAGATTCAAAGGCTGTATATGCTATAAGGGATGAGTTAGCTGGTAATTGGAAGAAAAAACAAATCTTCCGTACAGAAACAGAGATGAGAATATCTGTATTGAATGATGCTAAACATCCAACACCTGCTTCAAAGTATTGGCAATCTGTTAGGGAGATGAGTTCTATGTTTGATTCTCTTTTAGGATTGTCTTTTGATTTAAGAAGACACTCATTAACGGAAAGAAGATTAGCACAACAGATGGAAAAGGCTATGGATGATGGTGATGATATGGCAGTTGAAGAACTTCAAATATCATTAGATGAAGCATCTTGGGCTAGGGCTAATATGATGCAAACTGCTACAGATAGGGTTAGAGAGTTATCATTGTGGTCAAAAATAAAAGCAGAGCTTGACGATGGTTCATTTAATACAGAAGATGTGAACGACCATCAGGCAGTTTCATATGCACATAGATTGGAAAATCGTGTTAGAGCCTTAACAGAACATTCTGAACCATCAGAGGTATTAAATGCGGCAGGTCCTTTACAGACACTACAGAGACTTAGTACCGAAGATGGTAAAAAGTTAAAAAGTTTTGATGATGACAGACCTAAACTTACTGGTGGGGAAGTAAAAAAAATAAAAGAGTAGTAAATTGACATCATTCATACATGTTCGTAAAAATGCACTATCTAAAGATGTATGTAATTCATTTATAAACTTATTTGAAAAAAGAACTGAGTTACATATAGATGGTGTTTTTGGTACTGATGGAGTGACAGTTAAAGATGAGAATATAAAATCTTCTACTGATATAACTTTTTCACCTAAATTTTTAGAAGATGAAGATTTTGGTCCTTATTTGAATGAAAATATAGTACCATGTTTGCAAGATGGATTAAGAGATTATGAAAGATATTATTATCTCGCTATGGATAATATAGATGAGATAGGTCTGTCATTAATGTTTAATATGCAAAGATACAAACCTGGTGGTGGTTATAAAATAATGCATTGTGAGAGAGCTAGTAATCAATTTTTTCCTAGAACGCATGCGTGGATGATATATTTAAATGATGTTGAAATAGGTGGTGAGACAGAATTTTTTTATCAACAACATTTTGAAAGAGCTGAAGCTGGAAAACTTTGTATATGGCCAGCAGATTTTACACATGTCCATAGGGGAATTGTAGCACCAAATGAAACAAAATATATTCTAACAGGATGGTATCAATTTATTGAACCACTTTATTCTAAAATCGTTGATGATGAAACGGGAGCATATAAAGATGATACATTCGAACTTAGTGCAATTGGGATGATGGATAAGTATCATCCTTTATATGAGGTTAAGGATAAGAATGAAGATATTTGAATTTCCTACTTTAGATTTAGAACCAAAATGTAATTTTAATGATTTTTATTATTTCAAAAATGCATTTACTGATGAGATGATTGAAAAGACTCATTCTATGATTTATAATGGTAGATATCCATTTTCAAAAGGAAGGACTGGTTATGGTGACGAAACGGATACAGAAAGAACTAATAATAGGGATATTGCTTATGTTCCATATCAGGATGATAGTAAATGGATATATGAAGTTTTATTTAAAATGGTATTAGAGGCTAATGATAATTTATTTCAATTTGATATAGATAAAGTGACAGATCAATTACATTATGTGATATATCCTACAGATAGTGGACATTTAGATTGGCATATGGATATAGGTTATGGTAATGTAAATCGAAGAAAGTTAGCTACTACAGTACAATTAAGTGATCCAGATGATTATGAGGGTGGTGACTTTCAATGTTGGTATGGTGGGCAAAATGGTTTTATAAATTTTCCAAGGGAAAAAGGTGATGTGTTGATATTTCCATCTTTTTTTATGCATAGAGTTACACCAATAAAAAGTGGGGAGAGGAAAGCTTTAGTTTTTTGGACAGGTAGTAATAAACCGTTTAGATAATGTTAGAATTTCATGTAAAAGATCATATTGTATTTCCCACATATGTATGGGAGACACAAATAACTGGTATAGATAATGAATCTATATTAAAATTTGTTTATGATAGAGAGAATCAGGATCCAGCTGGTGTTCGCCGTTCAAATATTGGTGGTTGGCATTCTCATCCATATGAGGAAGGGGATACACCTCCTGATTGTTTTGTGGAATTGTTGAGTGATTGTACTGAGTTTGTAAATGATTATTGTTCAAAATATACTGGTATTGATAATCTCCACATCGGAAACTATTGGTTTATAACTAATAAGAAATATGATTATAATCAAACACATCATCATATGGGAAGTTTTTTGTCTTGTGCGTATTATATAAAAGCTCCAGAAAATGGGGGGGATATAGTTTTGCATAGAGATGATCATGGAGAATATTATTTTACTGACATGATGGGTACTAGTGAGTATACAGCTTTAAATCGAAGTTTTAAGGCTAAGGAAGGATTACTTCTAATTTTTCCATCGTGGTTACAACACTCTGTTACACAAAATCTTAGTGATGAGACTAGAGTTGTATTATCTATAAATTTTTGTATACCACCCAGTAGGAAACCAGCAAAAGAAAGAATAGGTAAAAGATGATGAGTGAAACTATAAGGGAAGGTGGTTCATATGATATGAATATATATCCAACACCCATTCGTTTGATAAATTTACCAAACGAATATGCACAAATTTGTAATTTTTTTGATGAACAGGAGCATAATCCAGATAGTAATGGAAACACTAAACAATATGGTAGCCATTCTAAAAACACTTATATATTGGATGAGCCTGAATGTAAAGAATTTAAAAAATATATTTTAAAAAAAGTTAAAGAATATAACGATAAAGTTTTGGGTTATGATGTAGATGAATGGATTTTTTCCCAAACATGGGTATCACATAAGGAGCCAGGTCAATCACATATTGCACATACACACCCTAATAGTATAATATCTGGAGTGTTTTTTTATGGGGGAGTGGCGGATGATACATCCGCTATTGAGTTTCATAAACCACAGGCTTTTTCTTCTTTTAATACTTTTTCAATTGAAAAAAAATTTAATGAAAAAAATCCAAATACTTGGAACTCATTTGCAATATCCTTTGATGTGGGAAAGTTTATTTTATTTCCATCATATTTACAACATTCTGTACCGATGAATACTACAAATATAGTAAGAAAAAGTATATCGATGAATATCGTTCCAAAGGGTGGTGTGGGTGATAAGGGAAGTTTAACAGAATTGCTATTTAATAGGGTTGTTTAATGAAAAAGAAAACTAAAGTTAAAAATGTAAAGAAAGTTAGTTCAAAAGATAAATCTACTTGGTCTTCTGCTGACAAATCATCAAAAAAATCATCAGGTTCTAGTTGGTCTTCTTATGATAAAGATGTGAAAAAGGTTACTAATAAAGAGATTGAAACTAAGGATATGAGTAGGAATAATGTTGTTGAAGACAAATATTTGATTTGGCATGTCCAAGGAGGTTTGGGAAAGAATGTAGCAGCTACTGCTTTATTACCTGCTTTAAAGTCTAAATATAATGATAGGAAATTAATTATAGTTGCTTCTTGGCCTGAGGTTTGGTCTAATCATCCTATTGTTGATAAACTTTATCAGATAGGAAATACACCACATTTTTATGATGATTATATTAGAGACAAAGATACAATACTTTATAGACATGAAGCTTATAATCAAACTGCTCATGTACAAAAATCTCAACATTTGATACATAACTGGTGTGATTTGATGGATTTGGAATATAATGAAAAGGAGATGACGCCGGGTGTTATTTTAAATTATGCACAACAACAACTTTCATCAATATGGATAAGGGAAAAACCAACGATGGTATTACAAACTAATGGTGGTCCATTTGTGGGACAAAAATATCCTTATAATTGGTGTAGGGATATACCATTCGAACTTTCACAACAAATTGTAAATAGATTTGTAAATGAATTTCACATTTATCATGTATGTAGAAAAGAATCACCAATTTTAAATGGTGTTGAGAGAATTGATGGACAAATGTCAAATATAGAGTTATTTTCTATATTAGCTAATTCATCGATTAGAGTTTTAAATGACAGTTGTTTACAACATGCTGCTAGGGCATTTCAATTACCATCAACAGTTTTGTGGATTGGGACATCACCTAAAGTTTTTGGATATGATTTTCATAATAATATTATTGCTAAAAATCCAATTTTAGCAAATCAGACGATGGGTAGTTATATGTTTGATTACCAATTTGATAATAATGTTCATGAATGTCCATATACAAATTATGAACAAATTTTTAATCCGGATGTTATTATAAGAAATATTGAGAATTTTGGTGGGGGACAAAGAAATACATCATCATAAAAATATTTGACAATCAAATAATTCGATTATGTAATATACTTATATTTATTGATATATGAAGATTTTTTCAGCAGACATAACAGGCAGTACAGCCGCAGCAGTTCAAGCCTACGATACTAATCCAACAACACCAGCTATAGCTGATGGTTCAGTTTGGATAAACAGATCTAATCTTGCTATAAATTTTTCTTTTAATAGTTCAAGTATGGCAAGTGGTGTTTGGACAAATGGACAAGCTATGTCTCCAGGTCGCATGCAAGGTGCTGGAATGGGTAGTCAAAATGCATTTTTATATGCTGGTGGTGGTGATGATCATGAAAATATATGTAACGAAACCTATGAATATGATGGTGAAGCTTGGGCTGAGGGTGGTGCAATAACTACAGCGATAGCTGGAGTGGGTGGTACTGGAACTCAAAATGCTGGATTAATTAATGGTGGATTAACTGGCCAAAATAGACCAGGACCATCAGCACATACTTCTAGAACTTGTACAGAAGAATATGATGGTTCAAGTTGGGCTACACAAGAAGCTATGAATACAGGTCGTTCTCAATTAACTACTCAAGGAACACAAAATGCTGCTGTAACCATGGGTGGTGCTTCATGTGCTGGAACTTACACTTATAATGATTATTCTTGTGTTGAAGAGTATGATGGAACGGATTGGACTGTTGGGAATGTCTTTAATGCTTATAACAATACTCCAACTAATTCTAATTGTGGTGCTGTTGGTATAGCTAGTTCTGGTGGTAGTCAAAATGCAACACTAATTATGGGTGGTGGAGAGCCAATTTATGCTTCTTATGGCCTCAGACAACATATAGCTGGTGAAAATCTCAGATGTAATTTTGTAGAGGAATATGATGGAACTTCTTGGACTACTCAGACTGCTTTTTCAGAAAAAAGAATAGCTGCTGCAGCATTTGGTACTGTTAATGATACTGGTATGGTTGGTGGTACTACAGATTGGGATACAACTCATGTTGCAACTACTTGTTTATGGGATGGAACGGCTTGGAGCACTAGTAATGATGCCCTTAATGGTAGAATTGATGCGAAATCAACAACTGATGCTAGTATGAATGCAGCAGTAATTGCTGGTGGGTTTCAATTTGAGGGAACACCTAGTGAATATGATTATTCTAATTATAGATGTTGTACAGAACATTGGGATAGAAATTTAAGTAATAGTTTAGTAACTAAAGAATTGGTTGCTAAAGATGGAATAATATCTGCATCAAGTAATACTAATGGTAGTGTGAGTCAATCACTTGCCTCAACTGCTTCATTCGGTTCAGGTCAATTTACTTCAGTACATGCAAATAGTCATTTGCGAGTTAGTAAGGTACTAGTCAATGATAATAAAGTTAGTGCTTCCTTAGCATCAACTGCTTCATTTGGTAGAGTTAGAGCTCAAGGTACAATAAGTGCATCTAAATTTGTTGGTGATGGTTCTAATCTAACGAATGTAACTGCAACAGCTACTCCAGGAACAGTATCTGGTTCGGCTCAATTGTCAAAAGGATTTGGAAATATAAGTGGTTCATTAGCTTCAACTGGTTCATTTGGTAATGTGCAGGCTACAAGTGTCGGAACGCCATCTACAAAATTTTATGGTGATGGTGCTGGGTTGGATAATGTATCCACACCAAGTAATTTACTTGTAACTGGTTCATTTAAATTACAATCTACAGAACCAATGCAGATTCCATTATTAACATCTGATCCTGCAATAAATACATTAGGTCCTGGTTCAGTATGGATTAACAGAACTTTAGGTACAATTAATTTTTCTTATTTAAGTTCAAGTGTCACTGATAGAACATGGAGTGCTGGTGGAACTATTGGTGATGGAAAGGTTTTTCGTACAGCCGTTGGTACACAGAACGCTCAAATCTTATTCAATGGATATTGTCCACCACCTGCGCCGAGCACAAATAATAATTGTATATCCGAAGAGGTGAAGTGTTATGATGGAACTTCTTGGACAGTATCACCAACTTCTACGAATTCTGAACATGCTGCTAGGGGTGGTGCTGGTACACAAAATGCAGCTACTGCATTTGGTGGAGTTCAATATGAAGGTCCATCCAATGCAGTTGATGGTAATACAGATGATTCTGAAGAATATGATGGTTCAAGTTGGACAGAGGGGAATAATACAACCGTCTGCAGAGCTGCTTGGTCATCGGTTGGTACTCAAAATAGTATAATTGCATTTAATGGTGTTTTGGCCAAATCATGCAGGGTTTTTGATCATTGGACAGAATATAATATCAATAGTTATCATGGTGCAGATCATAATGAGACAATAGGTTATGATGGAACGACTTGGGTTGCTTGTAATGATACGGTACAGTCACAAGGATGGAGAGCTGGTTTTGGTACTGTTGGAGCTGCTGTTGCTGCAGGTGGTACTTCTACTGGTACTACTGGTAATGAAAATGTAGAAGAATGGGATGGAACTTCTTGGGCTACTGGTGAAGATGTAACTACTAGTAGGTCTCATATGGGTGGAGCTGGAACTCAAAATGATGGAGTAATCTTTGGTGGAATAACTAATCCAGGATATGCAAACACCTATAAAAATAATACAGAAACTTATGATGGAACTAATTGGAGCACTGGTCCTACTTTAGGAACAGCTAGGTTAACCTTTGCTGGTGGTGGTACTTCAACTGCAGCATTTTATGTTGGTGGTTGGGAATGGGATTGTTATGCATCTCATGCTTGTTGTACTGAAGAATATACAGAGGGTTCATTAGACACTACATTGGTTAGAAGTATAAGTGGTTCAGCACATGTTTATTAAGGAGTAAGGTTATGTTAGTAAAATTTGATGATATAATAAAAGTTGTATTAAAACATGAAGGTGGTTATGTTAATGATCCTAAAGATCCAGGGGGTGAAACTAATTTTGGGATTGCAAAGCGTAGCCATCCAGATGTGGATATAAAAGAGCTTACAGAAGATGAAGCTAAAGATATCTACAAAGAACACTATTGGGATAAAAACAAAGTAGAGAGTTTACCTGAAGATTTAAGGCATATCTACTTTGATATGTGTGTAAACCAAGGTAGAGGTAGAGCAGTTAAGATTCTACAACGAGCTGCTAATGCCAAAGGTGCTGGTTTAGTCGTAGATGGTGGTATGGGTCCCAAAACTATTGCTGCTATGGATGGTGTTGAGTTACAAAGAGTAAGAGCATATAGAGTTAAGTATTATGCAGATTTAGTAACCCGTAAACCAGTCTTAGAAAAGTTTTACTATGGTTGGTTTAGAAGAGCATTGGAGGTTTAAAATGCCATATGTAATTTTCAAATCAAAAACAGAAAAGCCAGCTGGGTGGCCGTCTAATATAGCTTATGAGGGTCCCGCAAAAGAGCAAGTGGAGTCATTTGTAACAAAATCTTCTGCTGAATCGAAGATGGCTACACTACAAGCTGCTGAACCAAATAAACAATTCGTAATAATAGAACAATCCTAAATTAGTTTTATTAATGTTATATTTATAGATATAGGGGAAAAACTATGTCTAATTTAAATACAAAAGTAGTTATATGAGTTTAAAGAAATTAGTAGAAGAAATAACTAAGCCTTTTTTAGAAGAGGGTATCAACGATCCTGGTATTTTAAAAGCAGTATTTCTTGCTGGTGGTCCTGGTAGTGGTAAAGGGTTTGTCTCTCAGGGTTTATTTGGAATACCAAAGAAAGTCAATGTATCTGCTTATGGTATGAAGCTTGTTAATCAAGATAAAGAATTAACTCGTATGCTAAAGAAATACGGATTTGGTACAGACTTAGACGATATGCCAGAAGAACTATTTAGACAACTTACAGATCCTGATTATGAAGATTATAGTGGATTGAGAAGTAGAGCAAAAGAATTAACAAAAGCCCGTAAAAAAATGTATATGGATGGTCGATTGGGGTTGATAATCGATGGTACGGGGCATAAATATGGTTCTATAAAAAAGAAAAAGAAAGAATTAGAAGAGATAGGTTATGATTGTTTTATGGTTTTTGTCCATACGGATTTAGAAGTAGCTCAAAAAAGAAATATGGAAAGACCAAGAAAACTTAATCCTGAGTTAGTAGAAGATAGTTGGAAGGATGTACAGAAAAATAAGATTTCTTTTCAAGGATTATTTGGAAATGAGAACTTTTTGATGGTGGATAATTCAAAAACTTTGGGTGAAGAAGCCGCCCAAAAGAAATTTGATATGTTGATGAAAAAGGGAATCAATAAATTCATTAAAAAACCTATTAAGAATTATCGTGGAAAACGATGGATTGAAAAACAAAAGATAATGAAAGAGGATATCAATATACCAATTAAAGTTGGTGATACTATCCTTGTTGGTAAATTTAAAAATAAAAAGATGAAAGTCAAAAGTATCGGTAAAGATAAACATGGAATGCCAACAATAAATGGAAGAAAAGCTGCTACATTTAGGATTCATAGTCGAGTTAATATTTTTGATGAAGAGGGAATTGTTGGTGGTGATGGTGTAATTCAAGGTAGCCCAAAAAGAAAAAAGATTAATAAAAATAAAACCAATTCAATGAGTGGTTATAAAAGGGTAAATGAAGCTCCATCTAAAATTAAAAAAGTAATTGGTATATATCCTGGAAGATTTCAACCATTTGGTCCACATCATTTAAAAACTTATAAATGGTTAGAGAGTAAAGTGGATGAGGTTTATATCACTACATCGAATATAAAGAAACCACCAAGACATCCAATGAACTTTAAAGAAAAGGTTCAACATATGATAAAGATGGGTGTACCAAAGAATCGTATAGTTCAAGAGAAAATGCCATATGTTGCAAATAATTTATTAAAGAAATACGACCCAGAAACAACTGCAGTTATTTATATTTTTGGTAAGAAAGATGCTGGTAGATTAATTGGTGGAAAAAAGAAGAGTGGTGGTTTAACTTATTATCAGGATTATAAAAAGAATAAAGGTAATTTAAAGGGACACAAAGAGCACGGATATATTATGACAGCACCACATCAGAGTGTAAGTGTTGCTGGTAAGGAAGTTAGTGGAACTGTGATGAGACAGTTATTAGGTTCTTCTGAATTTGATGATAAAAAACGACAAAAATTATTTAAAAAGGCATTTGGATATTACGATAAGAATGTGTATAATATGATGACAAATAAGTTTAAAAAGTTGTTTGAGTTTTATAATCATTTGTTTGAAAATAGCAATTTAAATACTGCGGGTGAAGTAGATGACGGTCCTTCTATGTTTTCAAGTTTAAGTGCTTATGAAAAAAGAGCTGCTATTGAGGCCGGAAGATTGGGGTGGGAACTATCTGATATGTTAGTAGATTTTGATAGTTACAAATCACAATACAGAGATTATAGAAAAGACACTGATTATCCAAAAGGTCCAGTGGATTCTGTTTCGTTTGGTCCAGCTGGTATTAATGAACCAAGTGCTCAAAATTTATCAGATTATGTAGGTACTGAATTGTGGAATCGTTGGTTAGACCACATTGATATGATTTTATCTAATCAAGATTATGAGTATGTTGATGATTTGGCAAATACAAGAAAATCTGTAGTGAAACATAGTCGAGATACAGCAAAACAAATGGATGCTGAAGAGCCAGAACAAACACCTGAAAGAGTTGGTGATGAACAACATGATGAATTGTCGATAGTAAAAGAAGTGAAGTCACTAGCAGAAGTATCTAAGAAAGTCAAGATTTGGAAACAAAGATTGATGCGTAGAGGTATTAAGATTAGATATTCCAGAGAAGAGGCAGAAAAAGATTTGGTTAAAAAATATGGTGGTAAAGGTCATATAGCTGCTAAAAAGTTTGGATTTAGAAAAGCCTATTATGCTGTACCGACTGTTGGTAGTAATAAACCGGGCGAAAAACCAAAACTTGTGATTAATAAACCAGAAATGGAAAAATTACATAAAGATAAAGAAATAGACAAAGGAAGATTAAAAGTTGTTTATCAAGAAATATTAAATTCAAAAAAATCAAGAAACGGAAAGGAGTTATTATTAATGGGTGGAGCATACGGACATATGGCACATCCTTTTGATGACAAAGATTTAACATTTGGTGATTTGAAAAAAATTATCACTATGGGTTTGGGTGGACAATTAAATAGAGAAGATGGAGTTACAGAAAAATTAGATGGGCAAAATCTTATGGTTAGTTGGAGAGATGGGAGATTAATTGTTGCTCGTAATAAAGGACATATAAAAAATAGTGGTAAAAGTGCTTTAAGTGTTAAGGGTGTTCAATCTAAATTCAAAGGTAGGGGAAAGATAAGAGATGCTTTCGTATTTGCTGTTAGGGACTTACAAAAGGCTATAGGTTCTTTAAGTAAGAAACAACAGGTTAAGATTTTCGGTAATGGTAATAAATGGATGAACTTAGAGGTTTTGTGGCCTGCTAGTGAGAATGTAATTAATTATGATGTTACTCAAATTATATTTCATGGAGCGTTGGAATATGATGATAGTGCAAGAGTTGTCGGACAGGCAAAAGATAGTGCAAGAATGTTAGCTGGAATGATAAAACAAATAAATCAAAACATACAGAAAAAATATAAGATTGGGAAACCAAATTTTCTCAATGTTCCTAAACATCAAGACTTTGGAAAGATGAAGGATAAGTTTTTAGGGCAATTGAAGAAGTTACAATCAACATATGGATTGAAGGATAATGATACCCTAGCTTTATATCATCAACATTATTGGCAGGAGTGGATTATGAATGGTGCTAAACAAACCGATAATCCAAAGTTAACAAATGATATATTGATTAAATTAACAAAACGATGGGCATTTTTTGATAAATCATATACCATACCAATGATTAAAAAAGATTTTAAAGACTACCCAAAGTTTTTAGATTGGGTATTAACTACAGATAAAATGGATCATTCTAAGATGGTCAAAGATAATATGAAACCATTTGAGGAATTATTTTTTGGTGTTGGTGCTGAGATAATGAAAAATGTAGAGGGTTGGTTAGCAGTAAATCCAGATAAGTCGATACAAAGTATTAGAGCAAAAGTAAAAGCTGCAATATCTACGATACGAAGTGGTGGTGATTTAAATAAATTAAGTAAACTAAAAGTTCAATTGGATAGGTTGAATGCTATAGGTGGGTTGGATGCTATAATACCATCAGAGGGTATAGTTTTTAAATATAATGGTAAAACTTACAAATTTACAGGAGCATTTGCTCCAGTTAATCAAATAACTGGTATGATGACATTTGGAAGATGATTTCTCTTTCCAATTTAATTCCGTTGAATGAATATTCTAAATTAAAGCTTAAAGTCCCCAGTGACATAAAGAATATACACAGACTTTTTAAGAAAAACAAGAAAAAACTTTTTGTTGTTGGTGGAGCAGTTAGGGATGCAATATTAGGAAAGAACCCAAAAGA
>CEPK01026601.1_pt1 | contig 22766 bp, 26 predicted proteins | sample 356231 | NCBI WGS metagenome assembly CEPK01 (sample SAMEA2620259, study PRJEB7988) | marine metagenome | biome: marine biome (ENVO:00000447); feature: deep chlorophyll maximum layer (ENVO:xxxxxxxx); material: "saline water (ENVO:00002010), including plankton (ENVO:xxxxxxxx)" | depth 80 m
CCATTTCCCCGACTCAGAATTCCCGACCTCCCCGTGCCTAGTGATCTCCCTAAGGGAGACCCCAGAGGAATGGTACTGGTCTTCCGTACGCGGCCACGTTGACTTCTCAGAGAGGTTGGAAGCAGCCATCGAGAGTGGTTGCGAGGTATTCTGCTCCGGAACCAATTGGGGAATCGTTGGCGCAAGTGCGGCAGTTTCTTGGTTACCAAACTCACATTCCTCCTGGGAATTGGTAGCATGGAGGGATGATTCCAACATAGGGAAAAATAGGCAGGTGTGTTATGATTCCGTTTCACAATTGGAATCTCTTTTCCCAGATACCTTCCTCAACAGGGACCCAACAAAGGCGAAGGGCCTCATCGCTCCCAGAACACCTTGCCCAGTGCTTTATGGAATCAGGGGTTCTAACCCGGAATCAGTCAGGGAGGCGCACTTGTGGCTACAGTCACAAACCGGGGTCGAAAAATGCAAGTCATTTGCCATTCACATCACCAACCAGCTGTCAGATGACCACATTCCGTCTGAAATGAAGGGAACGGTGATTTCTCAACCAACGGAGATGCAAGGTGGCCACTCCCACGTTTCGGTTTTTTCCGAGGGTCGGAGACAAAGATTGGTTGCATTCTCAGAAGGGGGCCCAGTCAATCGTCTACTGAGAACAACTAGGCCAGGGGACGTGATTTCCTGGAAGGGCCTCAAATCACCTCAGGGGGATTTCCACCTGGAGAAGATGTGCATAGTAGACGCTACTCCGAGGATTCTTTCTAGGCCCATTTGTTGCTCAAAGACCATGAGGAGCGCAGGCAAGGGGCAATTGTTGAGATGCCCAAAATGTGGAAAAATGCAAGAGAAACTGTGGCTAACAATTCCTCCAAGCCACAAGGAAAACGTCACTCCCGGTCATTGGGTCGAACCGCACCCTTCGAATAGGAGGCATCTGGCAAGCCCATTGCCAATGCAGTAGGATAGGCAAGGTAATACTAGCACCCCCCATGGACTCGCCATGTCATACCTAACCACAGTGGCTATGCTTTCAATCACCGCCTTTCTGCTTTGGGTAATTTTCAGCTTGGGAAGGCAGCGAGCAATGATGTCCCAAATCGAACCGGATAGCGATTACGTCGGTCATGCAGTAAATCCAGAGGCCTTGATGTCACCAGACAAGGAAGCAATTGAGGACATGGAGTCATTGATGGAAGAGGCTGGTGTGAATTGGGAAGACTAGGCCGGGAAGAATCCCTTGTCCGCGATAAGCATCTCACTCAGAATCCCACGGTCGTCCAATACCCTGATTTCTCCCTGACTCTCCTTCCTTGAAAGGAAAACCGTCCTTGCAATATCTGTGAATGAAGACTCCGATCGGCATTTCCTTTCGGAAAGTCCAGTCGGATCTCCATAGGATGCAGATGTGAAAACTATCTTGCACATACATCTTCTCGAACTAGTGATAATCTCAATCATTCCTGCAATTTCCTCCCCCGGGACCTTGCCACTCCTCTCACACCAGTCTTCGACGATAAGCAAGTCAGTGGGCAGCATTTTCCCAATAAAGGAACGAATGGAGAGTCCCGTGGCATGGAGTCCACCCTTGATTTGGATAATTGTAAGCCTCTCCAGCTCTTCCTCATTCAGATCTACAAGGATCTGTCTGGCCCTATTTGAATCGGGGACTTCCCTGGCCAGCCAAATTACTCGGTTGCCCGAAATTAGCGTAGAAGAAGCGATACTGAGGCATAGGGTCGTTGCACCTGCCCCCGGGTCGTAGCTCAAGTGGACGGGCCCCGAATCCAGATCCAGCACGAGGTGTCGTCGAGTGACCTATGAATGATATTTTTCCCATCTTCCCGGCAAGAAGGATAATCATCGAAAACGCATGCGACAGTCATGGCAACAGCCCCAAAGAGCACTAGGGCGCCCTCCAAGGAGAGGATTCCTAGGAGATCGCCCCCGGAGTTCGAAGAGACTGAATCTGGGGTCTATGGTGGCATAGTCGAAAGCGGGCTTTTCAAGGTCGCTCTTGATGACTCTAACCAGTACGGGCCGCATGCGATGATCTTCCTTTTATTCGCAGTCGCTGGAGCTACCGCCCTCGCTATTCTAGCTGTCAAAATGGTGTGGCCAAGCTAATTTCCACAGTATTCTCTTGCTGAGGCTACCGATCTAAGCACAATTTCACTGGAGGATCCTAGATGCGACTTAGGGTCGAAGCACCCCTCTATCTCCCCTAGGTCCATTACTGCTGTAATTTCCTCCATCTCTTTGCAGATTGCTTCCAAGTTGACACCATTTTCTATCGATCTCATTGATGCGACCCTCAGGGCCTCATGGGCATCATCTCTTGCCATTCCCCTGTCCACCAGCTCAAGCATCATCTTCTCTGCCATAATAAGGCCATTCTGACGATTAATGTTCTCCAGCATGGCTTCTTGGTTCACGACCATTCGCGATAGCACCTTATTTGTCTTCGAACAAATGTCATCTAGGAGTATCATTGAGTGCGATAGGGTGAACCTCTCGCTGGAAGAATTAGCTAGGTCCCTCTCGTGCCACAAAAGGGCATTCTCATAGGAAGGGACTACCATTGAGCGAACAATTCTTGCTAGGCCACAGACATTTTCCGCAGTGATGGGATTCCTCTTGTGTGCCATCGTCGAAGATCCTACTTGCTTAACTGCGTCAAATTCCTCAGCTACCTCATTTATCTCAGACCTCTGAAGGTTCCTAATTTCCTGCATCACCTTCTCAATGCTGGTAGCCACGTTCGCCATCCATCCGACCCACTCGATATATCGATCTCTGCCGACAACCTGAGTCGTTGCTATTGGAACACCAAGGCCAAGGTTTCCTAGAATGAGCTCTTGGAGCTCTAGAGCACGCTCACCCTGGGCTGCCCCCGTCCCGACTGCACCTAGGAATTTCCCAGTAGTACAGCGAATCGCCATTTCATCTAGTCTCTGCAAATGCCTCTTGAATTCATCAACCCATACAGCAACCTTGAGGCCAAACGTAATTGGCACGGCTGCTTGACCATGCGTCCTCCCTAGCATCACCGTGTCAATCTCCCTCTCTGAGATTTCACACAATGTAAGGATAATGTCACGCACTGAATCTCTTTGCAAAGCGATGCTGTCCTTGATTTGAATTGCTACAGCAGAATCCACTATGTCATTGCTGGTCGCCCCTAGGTGGATACACCAGCCGGCATCACCGGCAGCTTCGGCCATTGCTTTCGTCAGAGCCATGATGTCGTGCTTTGTTTCGGACTCTATTTCATCCACCCTATCAGCAGTCACTATCCCGGGATCGGCAATCTCAGCCACCTTGTCGTAATCTTCCGGCGAAACCCTCCCCATTTGGCTATGCGCCCAAATCAAAGCACGTTCTACTTCTAGGAGCCTGGCATGCCTGCCTTCACGAGACCAAATCTCCTTGGCCTCATCGCGCCCATATCGGTAATCCAAGGGTGAAATCGGCATTACTTTCGTCAGTGCCGACCATGGACCCCTGTTTGAGGCTAGCGATTGTCCGAAAGCGCGCATCTGCTGATATTCCAAGTACCTCTGTTGCCTTCCCATAAGGGAAAGCCATCGCACAAAATCCTTCTTTCGAAGTGCGGGGCGCCAGTGACAATAGTTTCGAACTCGCCACCCTCGCCGTCAAGATTGAACCTATATTCCCTAGAGAGTTCGACAAGCTCAACCAAAGATTCGTCATCCAAGGTCCTGCCAAGCCAGGATGAATCAAGCCCCTCGGAGGATACCGATGTAAAAATCACCTCAAAACCATGCTCAATCAATGAACTCATGTGACCCATGGGGTCGTTATGCCAGAGTGGGCAGAATGACCTAATTCCTAGCCTTTCGCACATCATTTCTATCTTCGTCTTTTGGTAGTCAGACCTCAATGCCCCTACTACCAAGCCATCAATCTGTAGCCCGCCTTCCAATATTTCCAAGTTTTCAGGACGTCTGAATTCTTCGGGCCAGATGTTTTCTAAATCCCTGTTCGACTCGTGCCCAACACCAATCGCTCTCTCCAACTCAAAAATTTCCTCTTCCTCCCTTCCATCACTTGCAATTGGTATCCAAGGGACTCCCATTGCAGAAGACTGGAAACCAGCAATCACCGTGTTTTGAACTTGAAACATTAGTGAGTCCCCACCCCTGACAATCACTGTGACCATGGCTTCAATCTCCCATCCCTGCATCTTTGCCCACCATGCGGAGTAGGTCGAGTCCTTTCCCCCAGATGCCAGAATGCCTACCTTCACAACTCGCCCATTGGGTCCGGGAACATAATCCCACCCCGACCGAGGCTTTCCACGACCAATGTTCATAAGAGTCCAACCGGACACGGAAGCGATTAGTATGCAGCCAAGTGGGAGAGGTTATGATCATGGCGTCTCTACATTTTCCCCCGATGGACGACTCTACCAGGTAGAGTATGCAAGGGAGTCAGTCAAGAGAGGGACCACCACAGTCGGCCTTATTTGCAAGGAAGGGGTCGTGCTAATTGTTGACAAGAGAATTCACAGTAAACTGGTAATTTCGGATTCAATAGAGAAGATGTATCAGATTGACAACCATATTGGGATGACAACATCGGGGCTGGTCGCTGATGCAAGACAACTAGTTGACAGGGCCAGGGTTCAGTGCCAAATCAACAGGATGACCTATGGTGCGGAGATTCCAGTTTCCACGCTAGTCAAGAAAATGTGCGACTATAAGCAGTCATTTACGCAGTATGGAGGGGCTCGCCCATTCGGGACAGCGCTCCTAATCGCCGGTATGGATAAGGAGGGATTCCATCTCTTTGAAACAGACCCATCAGGGGCCTACCAGTCATACAACGCCGGAGCTATAGGGCGCGGTAAGTCGGCGGTTGTCGATTTCTTCGAAGAGAAGTGGAAGCCAAACATGACCAAGAACGCAGCCATAAAACTGGGCCTAGAAGCGCTGAAGGACTCACTTGAGGACGACTTAAACAACGACACAGTCGAAATAGCACTCGTCGATAGTGATGGATACCACAAGATGGCTCATGACGAGACCATGAAGCACCTGGCCAAGCTCAACTAGACCCTACCATCAAATCCTAGTCCCCTTCTGGATAGTCATGGTTAGCCTTGACGATGCAGTCCTAGCTAGATTCGAGTGGGGCGGCGAGAGGTTTGAAATCCTTGTAGATCCTGCTTTGGTAGATAGTTGGAGGAAAGACCACGAATCAGTTCAATTAGACGAATTACTCGCGACGGACTCTGTCTGGTCAGATGCCAGAAATGGCGATAGGCCCACTAAATCCTCTTTGGAAAACGCCTTTGGGACTACCGAACTAAGGGCTTGCGTTGAAAAGATCCTAGAGAAGGGCAGCATTCAGTTAACAACAGCGCAGAGGAAGCAAATCATCGAGGAAAACAAACGAAAAATCGTCAATGAGATAGCACAAACAGCTACTGATCCAAAGACAAAGATGCCACATCCCAGAACCAGGATAGAGAATGCACTGGATGAGATCAGGTTCTCCGTGGATCCATTCAAGTCAATAGAGGGGCAAGTAGAGGACGCCGTTGCAGCCCTGCGACCACACATACCCCTTCAGTTCATCACTGTAAGGCTGGCATTCAAAATCAAGGGAAGCGACTATGGCGCAGCTAATCAAATACTCAGGGACCTAATTCAGAAAGATGAGTGGCTAAGCGATGGCTCTTGGGCTTGTGTGGTAGAAGTTCCGGGAGGAATGAAAAACGACCTAATTAGTAAGGTCGCAGACCGCTCATCGGACCTAGAAGTAAGGGAAATTGAATGAAACAAACATTACGTTTCAGCATCAACGGTTATGAACAGTTGGCCGGTCGCGCGGTTCGGTAAACATGAGAAAAAACAAGGATGCGGGTGAGCCGCGAGATAGTGGACGGGCACAATTGCTCGTCGTACCCGGGGAGGACCTCGGGGATTCACAGGGCCTTGAGCCCGGCCATGGCGTAATGGAAGTCGATGGTAGAATCAGGGCATTGAAGAGAGGAACGATGAGAAAGAACGGCAGCTACATTTCAGTAGAGCCAACCCATACTAGGTACTTCCCGAGGCCGAGTGACTTGGTAATTGGGCATATTGAGGGTTGTACGAACAACATTTGGTTCGTGGACATAGGGGCCCCTTTCAATGCAATTCTGCCAATGAGCCTCGGACCAGGAAAGGCAGAATTCGGCGGCACTCGTTCAATTATGGACGTAGGCGACTCAATACTCTGCCGCGTTCAAGAGGTGGAAGAGACCCACTCAAGTGTTGTAACAATGAAGGGTATGGGCCTGCGAAAAATCAGATCAGGATCAATTGAGGAGGTCGACCCCCATCTGCTTGGCAGATTGATAGGGAAGGGCGGCCAATCCCTTAGGGAGCTAAAGGAGGAAACTGAGTGCCGCATAGTGGTCGCAGATAATGGACGCATGTGGGTCGACGGCGACCTTCCAGGAATCCTTCAGGTAAGGGACAAGCTCCAGTTACTTTCAATGAAATCGAAACAAAATTATGCAGGGGGGCGAAACTGATGGGCGGCTACGGGGATGTTCAGATGATTGATGACAACGGTCTAAGGGTGGACGGCAGAGGACCTGGCGACCTAAGAGAAATCACCATAGAAACCGGAGTCGTTCCCGTTGCGGACGGCTCTTGCAGGATGACATGGGGAACTAACGAAGCGATAGTGGCCGTTTACGGCCCAATGGAGGCCCATCCAAGAAAGATCCAACGTCAAGACAGAGCAGTATTGGACGTAGACTACAATATGGCGCCATTTTCCACTACCGACAGAATGCGACCGGGGTTCAATCGCAGAAGTAAAGAAATCAGCAAAGTCACGAAAGACGCCCTTGAAAGTGTGGTTCTGTTGGAGCTTTTCCCCCGTTCAAAGATCAGAATTAGCATAGAGATAGTTTCAGCAGAGGCCGGAACTCGCTGTGTCGGACTTACTGCAGCATCTGTGGCTTTGGCCGACGCTGGGATACCTATGACGGACATGGTAGTTAGTGTTGCAAGTGGCAAGATCAACGACGTCGTAGTCTGTGATTTGAACAAAGAGGAGGACAACTATGGGGAGGCCGACCTACCAATGGGGATTTTGCCCAACTCCGGGGAGCTAGTTTTCCTACAAATGGATGGCGATCTTTCCCAGGACGAATTCAAGCAAGCCTGGGATTACAACATGGACGCTGCCCATGTAATCCATAGTCACATGGTCGAAGCACTGAAGGGGGGTGAGGGACAATGACAATTCCCCTTGTACCGAACCTACTCCGTGCACACCTGTCCGAACTGGCAGAAAACGATTCCAGGATCGATGGAAGGGAACGTTGGCAAGGAAGAGAGACCAAAGTCGACGTAGGAGTCTTGCCAAGAGCGGAGGGATCCGCCAGAGTACAAATGGGCGACACCATCGTTTTCGCTGGAGTCAAATTCCAAGTCATGCAACCATATCCCGATAGGCCAAACGAGGGCGGACTAATGTGTTCTGCCGAGGTGCGCCCCATTGCGGGCAGAAACTGGGAAGCAGGGCCACCAAGCCCAGAATCAATAGAGCTCGGCAGGGTGGTAGACAGAGGAATCCGTGAATCCGGTTGTATCGACGTAGAATCACTATGCATTATTCCCGGTGAGAAGGCTTGGCAGGTAATTTTGGATCTCTTTGCCATTTCCGATGACGGGAATCTGTTCGATGCTTTCGCATTGGCCGGAATTGCAGCCCTCAGGAGTGCAGTCGTCCCCGCTGAGAGGTTTGAGGTCGGCGAAGACTCCCCCCTCGGCGTATCAAAAACACCGATAATGTGCTCTTACCACAAGGTAGGGGGGCGCTTCGTATACGATGCATGCCATAGGGAAGAACTCGGTGGAGACGAGAGGATCCACATCACCCTGGGGGACGATGGCAACGTCCACTCCCTACAGAAGGGTCTAAAGGGAATTTTCTCGACCGAGGAATTCGATGAAATCATGCGTCATGCGCTTAGCAGAACTAATGAACTAAGGGACTTGATCAATTAGATAGGGGGAATTGTATGGCAAAAAGAACACAAAAGGCCGGTGCGACTGCCCGTTTCGGCTCAAGATATGGGGTCAGTGTCAGAAGAAGGGCCGGCAAGGCTTTGGCCAAGAAATCACGACAATATACGTGCCCCAGTTGCCATTATCAGAAGGTGAAGAGAAGGGCCGCTGGTATTTGGGAGTGCAAGAAGTGTGGGCACACCTTCTCTGGCGGAGTTTGGGAGCCATTCACAAGAGCTACATCCGCTAATCAGAGAATTGTCAGGCGTTCCTTGGAGGGCGCTACCGCCACGGACATGACAGTAATCGCCCAGCAGGCAGCTCTGGACTACGAGAGGAAAATTGCCGAGAGTGACCGAGATGAAGACTCCGAAGAAGAATAGCTCAATTGGGCTTGAGATACAGTTTGGACATCCAATGGCCCCTTCCTTGGCGGCTGCAATGGTCACTGAGGCGGAACATACGATTGACGGGGACTCGTTGTCAGTTTTCCTGGAATCGAGGAATTTCACCGATTTGAGAGCAATGTGGAACTCTGTGATGAGGGCACTAATTGCATCGGATGAATCGTTGGGCATTGAATGAGGTTTTTTCATGGTAAAAGAAGTGACTGCTGAGGACATCCAGGCAATAGCAAGAGAGATGCAGCATATTCGCAGCCAGATCCAGACAGTCAGCTCCCAGATAAGCGAGTACGGGGTTACAATTGATGCCTTGGAAAACCAAGACCCAGATAGGCCAGTATACAGGTCATTCGGAAACATACTGCTTGAGGTAGAAGACATGGACTCACTATCCGAGGGAATCAAGGAATCGAAAGAGGCTTTGGAAAGTCACTTGAACAGACTTGCAGAGAGGGAATCAGAGCTCAGGAAAGAGTATGAGAGGCTCGCCGAGGCATTCGAAAAAGGGTGATCGTATTTCCGAGAGCGACCAAGACCCCGAAGGAATAGGGGCCGATATTGAGATTTTCAAGGCACTTCTAGCAGAAGGCAAGCAGGAATCAGCAATCGATCTAAGCTTGGAAATCCTCTCCAAGTCCCGATCTGCAGAGGGTAGGAATCATGAAATCGAAGCATGGATAAGGATGGAAAGGGCACTACTGGGCGCCATTCCTGAGGACGATATTGGGAAGGAGCTCAGGTGGTGCGTAGATAGGTTGGCGGCACTATCGCAAGGCTCGCCACTACACGGTCTGGCCTTGTTGAATCTGGGAGTATGGCATCGAAACAATAGCGAGAGGATGATGGCATTGGTCTCCTTGTCCGAGATTTCCACTTCCAGCTCACACCCGAATGACATAGTCGGACTGGCCCGCCTGGAGTCTGGAAGGATACTTAGTGAGATGGGCGATAACGAGCCCGCAATGAGGCATTTGTGGGTCGCGATGAAACGGCTATCAGAATCCAACCTTTCCGGGGAGGCGTTAGTTTGCGGCTTAGAATGGCTAGATTTGGCTTTGAATGACGTCGAGTCAGACTCACCTTCCATGGACAGCAGAATCGCAGATGCTAGACCCCGGGAGAACCCTGGCAACTCTTCCGCACCATCCAACCCCGACGACATCAGGATGGTCGTAGAATCTCTCATGCCCGCTCTCATGGTCGATCTTTCAGGTGAATCCAGAAATGACTTGGGACTGATCCTCGATGCAGGCGAAATTCTGGGTGACAACGATTGGAGGGACCTTATGGTTCAACGCACAGAAGAGATTCAGGACCCGAGAATTCTCGAAGTCCTCCAGTCATGATTTCTCAGTCTATTGATTTCATCCACGCCCCATGCATTTTCCTCCGGGATTTGGAAGCACCAACCAACCTCTGCTATAGATGGATCTTCGGATTCCCAAGAAATCGGCGATGGCACCTCATCCACCTCAATCAGGACTACGCACCCTCCTGAAATCAATCCATCTTCTATCGCCTTAGCCGTTCCGAGCACCCCAGTCTCTTCGTACAGTTCCCTCAATGCCGCCTCATCTTCTGTCTCCGAATCTGAAATAACCCCGCCAGGAAGCTCCCAACCCCTTTCCTTGTGCCTGACCATTATCCAACAATCTCCTTCATCCATGGGGGGGCGGGAAATGGCCCATGCAATCACGAACCTATCACTCATCCCTTAACTCCTCCATTATCTCTTCAGTCATTGACAACGCAACCTTATCGCCTTCTGCCGCCATTCTTCTAGCAAGAAAGAAAGCCTCTCCGAGTCTTCCGTTGGCCCTTAGGCTCTTGATCTCTCCATATGGGTCAGAAACTTCCTCCCTCCCTTCCATTGTTGGAGATTCTTCTACCGTTTTTGCCATTCTCCTCATCCTATCTAGGAAATCGACACGATCCGAAACTCCGGGGTCGCTCCATTTCCTCCCAGGGTCCCCACTCACCCATTCATTCATCCTAATGCTGAATTCATCCCTGGCCCCTGACTCAGGTTTGTGTATCTGGGCTTGGTCATAACATAACCATGCTTGGTCAAAATCCTCCCTCCTCTCATGCATCCTGCCTAGCTCAAACCACGCCTCATGGTTATCCGGGCGTTGAGCGAGAATGTGCTTTGATAGGGCCAAATAAAGGTCCTCTTTGCCATTGTCCCTCAACCTCTCGAGTCTTCTGGAAAAAAGGACATTTGCCCTTGGATCACTCATATCTAGGGTGATAAGCCGCTCTGAAAAGTCATCAATTGCCTCTTTGTCATCATTGATTGATTTCCACCATTCGTCTGGATCTAAGGGATCGCTCTTCAATATCCCATCCACAATCATCTCCGAAGAGGCAAGGACATCCACCTCGCTTAGTTGGCCCAAGTGTTCGGGATTCCTACCCAAAACCACCACAAGATCTTCGATTACAGCCCTCAAACCTTCTGAGTCCCCCGAAATAGTCTTAATTTTTACAAGAACCCTCCAGTTTTTCGGATTGGTGAAGTCGTAAAGCAAACTCTGCCTAGCATTCTGCTCAGCCCAAGAAAGATTGGTCGCATCTGTCTGCGAGAGTCGCAGGAACTTTTCCGCTTGTGTCCTGTATCTATTGCCAAGGCTTCTTCTGGGGTGCTGAAGCTCGCCATGGCTATTTTTCGGAAAATCGCCCATAGTAATTCTCACAGTACCGACTCGAAAGGCCCCTTATCCAGAGATGGATCCACCGTTGCATCCATTCCTATTTTACTGGTCGCACCATCATGCTCCCTACTCGGATCAAGACTCGATCCCTTCTGATTACTCAGGATCACGGTATCTTTGTCTGGTTGCCACCTGGTCATCAAAGCCCATTCGACCCTGTTGGGATCGGTCACATCCACATCTTTGTCTACGATAATCACTTGCTTCATGGATCTATGACCATCCAAAGCTGCATTTATCGCCTTAAAGCCGTCTTCAGGTCCCTCTGGCTCTATCTGAACCACAGACGACAACCAGCCACATCCGCCTTCAGTGAGGTAAACGTCCGTACATTTCACGACCTCGGAAACAGCATTCTTGATTGTTGGAGCTCTTGGCATGCCCATTAGGGTCATGTGTTCCCTGCCTGCTGGAATCAATGCGTGAAATGTGGGTGAAGTACGATGGTGTATCGAATCATACTCAATTACCGGCTCTTGTCTGACGTCGTCTACTGTTCCAGTGATATCAACATAAGGCCCTTCGTCACTATTTTGCGTGGTGATCCTTGCTTGCATCACATATTCTGCATTAGCCGGGGCCATGACACCGTTAGGAAGCTCGAACAACTTTAGTGGCGATCCATAGAACTTCTCATGCAGCGCGGATGCGACCATTAACTCGTCTATTGGCTCATCAAAAGACATAGCCCCAGCCAGTAGAACCACTGGATCGGGTGAGTTTACCACGGCAATGGGGACATCCTCGCCGGCTTCTCTTGCGTTTTCGACCATAGTTCTGAGGTGCCTGGGAACTAGCCTAGTGACGGTTCTGTCACTTCCAATCAATAATTGCCTGTGAAATGAAGTGTTTCTGACTCCATTGTGCTGAGCAATAATGATTGAAGCTGATTGGTATCTTCCACCATCTTCTGCGAAATGCCAGGGGATGGGTATCTTGCTAAGGTCTACCTTCTCCATCGTGTTTTCCATAGCAGCTGCTTCAGAAGAAGGAACAACTTTCGGGTCCGTTGGATTGTTCATTGCCCATGAGAGGATATCTATCAGCTCACCTGGTTCAACATCGAAGTACTCGCACAGCCTTTTTCGATCCAGGATGTTTATCGCAGCGTTGTGACCGGGCGCTTCTTTCACATTTGTGAAAACCATTGGGGCGTTCCCCTTCTCCAAAGATCTGGCCCTCATCTCGAAACTTACACTTATTGGCGCTTCATCCACAATCGCCCCCTTCAGCATCTCGCGGAATCCCATATCGGACACCCGTGACCCTATCTCCTTCAATGTTGGCTAATTTATTGCTTGCGGGGACGCTACTGCACAACTTCTCCCGTCAGTCTCATAAACCAAAGGAAGGTCGCCGGCGCGTTATATTGAGGTGTACGATTGGGACGTGGTCTATTTTCTGGCTCGAAAATGAAGACTGATCGTAAGAAGTATAGGTGGAAAGAGAGAAAATTCAGGAACAGGCAGGCCAAGAGGCGCCAAGGCGGAGTTTTGAAGCACGATCCACTAAGAGGAAGCCCCCAAGCAAAGGGAATTGTAATCGAGAAGGTTGGCTTCGAGGCAAAGCAACCAAACTCAGCAATCAGGAAAGCAGTAAAGATCAGCTTGATTCGAACCGGAAATAGGCTAACTGCATTCGCCCCAGGTGATGGTGCAATATCCTTCATTGATGAGCACGATGAAGTAATGGTCGAAGGAATCGGGGGCAGCAAGGGCCGATCTTACGGGGACTTACCCGGAGTTAGGTACAAGGTCATCAAGGTCAATGGAGTATCCTTGGATGAAATGGTAAGGGGCAGGAAGGAGAAGCCAGTACGCTGAGGTGAGCTAATGTCAGATTCAGAGATTGAGGAAACCGTCGAAGTTACCCCTATTCCGGGAATAGGTACAATGGTTTTCGGCAAGTGGGATGCATCAGAAGTTGTTTGTAGCGACCCAGGAATCTCTCCCTACGTGAATCTGCAAACCATCGGGGCCCCACACAGTGGGGGGCGTCACGCAAACACCTTCCTCGGCAAAAAGGACCTCTCGATAATTGAGAGATTCATTAACAATCTAATGAGGTCCGGAAAATATAGCGGAAAGAAGCAGTTTTGCGCTAAGTCATTAGACAATGCATTCGAGGCCATTCACTCTAAAACCGGTGTTAACCCTCTTCAGAAGTTCATCGATGCCATCGCGGAGGCAGCTCCGTGCGAGGAGGTAACCAGAGTAAGGATCGGTGCAGTGAGTCAGCCCAAGGCTGCGGACTCCTCACCTAGTAGGAGATTGGATACGGCCTTGCGAAACCTTGCAATTGGAGCAACGTCTGGTACAATGAAGAGCAAGAAATCCCTCACTGAGTGTATTATTTCTGAGCTTTCAAAGGCCGCAGATGGGGACGTGAACTCCTTTGCCGTTGGCAAGAGGCACGAAGTCGAGAGGATTGCCGCATCAGCAAGATGATGACAAATCCCCAAAACCCACGATTCCAGACTGTTCTCAATTGCCCTTCAATCGTCTTTATGAACCAATCTCAGGTCGGCGACCCAGTAGGCGTTTAGAATGGGCAGAAAGGAAGACAATATCAAGAGGGCCACGGAGGTAATGCATACTCGTGAACGAATCAGGAACTTGGCAATCGCAGCCCATATTGATCATGGTAAGACCACACTGTCTGACAACCTGATCGCAGGGGCAGGAATGATGTCCGAGGACTTGGCAGGCAAGTCCCGAGTTCTGGACTTCGATGAGCAGGAGAGCGCCCGTGGAATCACAATAAACGCAGCCAGTGCCTCGATGGTCCACTCAGTAAACGACGATTTTTATCTGATCAATTTGATTGACACTCCAGGACACGTCGATTTCGGTGGAGATGTTACACGTGCAATGAGGGCAGTGGATGGGTGCATCATCCTAACCTGTGCCGTTGAGGGTGCAATGCCCCAGACCGAGACAGTCGTCAGGCAAGCTCTCAAAGAAAAGGTCAAGCCCGTACTTTTCATCAACAAGGTTGATCGCCTGATAACGGAGTTGCAGGTAACGCCGGAGGATATGCAAGAGAGATTCATGACTCAGATCACCAAAGTCAATAGCTTGATCAAAACATTCGCCCCTGATGAGCATAAGAAAAGCTGGCAGGTTAGTGTCCAGGATGGCACAGTTGCCTTTGGCTCTGCATACCACAATTGGGGAATCACAGTACCCTTCATGGCCAAAACCGGAATCTCATTCAAGGATATCTTCGAGCACTGCCACAATGAGCAGCAGCGAGAGCTAGCAAAGAAGGCCCCAGTGCACGAGGTTTTGCTCGATATGGCAGTCGAGAAGCTACCATCTCCCTTGGACGCCCAACAGTACAGGGTCCCAAATATCTGGCAGGGCGATCTAGAGTCAGAAACAGGCAAATCGATGCTTGGCTGCGATGCAGATGGGCCACTTTCTTTGATGATCACAAAAATCTGGATGGACCCCCATGCCGGAGAGGTCGCTGTTGGTCGCGTGTATTCTGGGACGATCAAGCAGGGCGAGAGCGTATGGGCCCTTGGCGCCGCAAAAGCTGAGCGTGTCCAGCAGGTTGGTATGATGGTGGGAGGGGATAGAATCCAAGTTCCCGAAGGCGTCTCTGCAGGAAACATCGCCGCCATCACAGGCATCAGGAGCGCTGCAGCGGGCGTAACAATAACCAGGGAGAAGGACGCCACTCCTTTTGAGGCGATTAGGCACTATTCAGAGCCAGTGGTCACAATTGCCGTTGAACCGAAGGCAATGAAGGATCTCCCCAAGTTTATCGATGCTCTCCGAGGTCTTGCAAAAGCCGATGCTTCCCTGGAAGTTTCAACAAATCAGGAGACTGGGGAGGCACTACTCGCTGGGATGGGGGAGCTGCACCTTGAGATTACTGTATACAGGCTGGAAGAGGAGCAGGGAATCAAGGTCAAGGTCAGCGAGCCTATCGTGGTATACCGCGAGTCAGTCTCCTCCGACAACAAAGGCAGCCCATTCGAAGGAAAGTCACCAAATAGGCACAATCGTTTCTACGTCGAGGTAGAGCCATTGCCCGAGGATGTCACAAATGCCTTGCGACAAGGCCATTTCGGCAATGGTCCAGTTAGGAACAAAGACGCTAAGGAGGTGGGTGACAAATTCGCAGAATTCGGAATGGACAAGGACCTGATGAGAAAGATCTACGCAATCAATGGAACTTCTGTTTTAGTCAATGATACGAAGGGGATCCAGAATCTCCACGAGACAAGAGAGCTAATTATTGAGGCATTCAATGATGTCTGTAAGAAGGGGCCAGTTGCCGATGAGCCCTTGACGGGCGTAATGGTTAGGTTAGTCGATGCCAAACTCCACGAGGATGCCATTCATCGCGGTCCAGCACAGACAATTCCAGCTGTCAGAAACGCTGTCAAGGGTGCGTTGGTACGCGCAAAGTCAGTTCTATTCGAACCAATCCAGAACATCCGGGTCGATGCACCAAGCGAATGGGTTGGAGGGATAACTAGGGAAGTCACTACCAGGAGGGGCATTATCGAGGACATGCCCGTCGAAGGAGGGGTTTCCAGCGTCATTGGTAAAATGCCAGTAGCCGAATCATTCGGCTTCTCAAATGATATCAGGGCAGCCACTCAGGGAAGAGCTGTGTGGAATATGGAAAATGCCGGTTTCGTCCAAGTCCCACCAGATCTATTTCACAAGATTTGCGCTGAGATAAGGCAAAGGAAAGGTCTCAAGGAAGAAGTACCAGGCGAGGCCCAGTATACCGATTAGCCTAGCTAATTCTAACTAATTGGAAATCCGTCAATTCCCTTAGAACAGCTAGCGAATCGCTTTCAGGAATATTATCCAAGCATTCGTGAGCTATCCTATGGTGCTCGAGAGCCCTTTCCTTGGCATAATCAATTGAGCCTGAGTCCATTAGTTCCTTAACAGCGAGAGACAGGGTCTCGTCATTGCAGTCTTCATTTCCGAAAGCTAGATTGAAGTTTGGCAAATCGACTTCGCTATTAATTGCATGAATGGCAATCAGCGTCATCTTTCCCTGAATGATATCGGATCCAGCTCGCTTTCCTATTGTTTCTGTGTCTCCGGTGATGTCGATCAAGTCGTCCATCAGCTGGAAGCAGAGTCCTAGGTTCAATCCCCATTTTGTCATTGTATCAATTGTTTCTCGGTCTGCATTCGCCAAAATTGAACCAGTCTTTGCGCATGTCTCGAACATCGCGCTGGTCTTCCCAGAGATCATTTCCATGTATTCTTCCTCATTCACGCTGTCTTTGCTTTCAAACTCGAGATCCTGTTGTTGCCCGGCAGCAACAACTCTGACCATCTCCCCTATTGATGATGTCAGCAATCTCAGATATTCCGCTGAGATATGTTCGGATTCGGCCAGAATCTCGAATCCAACGGCAAGCATCGCATCCCCTGCGTTAATGGCGGTAGCTTGGTCAAACTCAACATGCACTGCATTCAGACCCCTCCTAATAGGATCATTATCGACAATGTCATCATGAATCAGTGTGAAGTTGTGGATTATCTCTATTGAAGCGCCAAGAGTGTAATGGCCATCGTTAGCGTCTCCCACGGCCTCTCCCACCAGTCTTGGGAGAATCGCCCTTAGCCTCTTTCCACCACCTCTGAAAAGATGCGTCATTGCATCATTTAGGCGCCTTTGCTTGGTCTTGCCCAGGCTTAGCATTATTTCCTCCTCAACCCTGTCTCTGTGGGCGGACAAAGCATCAAGAAGGCCATTGCTCGAAACCACCTTTTCACCGTCCATGTTCACCTCCCCACAGTACTTGATATGTTCATAATATGTTTGGGCAAGGGCAATGGGATCGTTATTGCACGGTCTGACGAAATGTTCCCAAATCAGTTTGAACCATGGCGCAACAGTCCTATCGCTCCAAACCCCGGTTCCAGACATCATTTCTTCTACTTCGTCAGAGCTAAGCCAAAGCGTCTCGACTATCTCGTTTTCATTAGGTTTTACTTGAACGTCGGCTACTACTGAAATCACGTAGTCCATCTCTCTTTCGATCCATTCTGAGTTCCATCGGCAAGAGTACTCGAGTACTCCAACATTGTGGAAATCCCATTCTTTGCTTATCTCGGCAGGTATTCCCAGTTCCTGCTCCAGCTTTCTTATTGCAGCATTTATCGCGCCATCTAAATCGTTGCCATTTTCTCCCTCTATATCCAGAGGGTGGCTGCAACAAGAGTTAGCCCATATTCCGGGGAAAGTAATTTTCTCCGGGGACCTCCTTTGTACCAACAGCCTTCCTTCTCTGTCAAAGAGCAAAACGCTGAAGGCCCTGTGCAGAAAACCCTCATCATGATGGCAATCCAGCTTGGATTTAGTACCGATCACTTGGTTTTCTGAATCAACAAGTATGCACATTTCGTCCATCATCTGAGCTTGAGATTCATCGTGCCCATCCAATGAGCGACCGCGGTCCGTCATTGCCATGTCGATGGGTAGGAGGCGAGTAATATATCAAGTTCCTCGACTACCCATTATCTTGGTTCCAGTTGTACTACCATCACTGAGAAGCTCCAAAACCCTACCAGGCTCATTTCCATTAATTATCCAAACTTCATCAACCGACTCAGCAATCCCCCTCGCCCTGTCAATTTTCAATGCGATTCCACCCGTGACATCAACATCAGCCTCATGCTCATGCTCTATTTCGGAATCGGAACTCAAGATCCGAATCAACTTGCCACCATTGTCCGGTGGCTTGTCCAACACCCCATCTGCACCGCTCATGAGAAAAATCGAGTGACTAACGTGTGGTACTTCTTTGGATATCCGAAACATGAGGTCATCCCCCGAAAGAATGCCGAACTCGGAAAGGCCCCGGACCTCTACTACGTCTCCAAAGGCAACAGGAACCACTCCCTCCTTGTCTCTGATGAATCCGCTAACATCCCCTTCAAAACACGGTCCCGTACCTGTCGCCCAATCAGAGGGGGGAAGCATCTCCGCACGTACGCCATTCTTCTCAAGAGAGCCAATAACAAATGTACTCAAATCCCTCATATCCATCCTAATTTGCCTTACAGCATCTCTTTGCCCATCAATTATGGCTGAGTCCGCCCCATCTTGAATCCCCCACTTCTTTGCCATTATGTGTCCAAAGGAACCGGCACCATGGATAATTATGGGCATGAAACCCAATTTTATGATGGACCCGACCATAGAGCAAGCCCCATCTAGCGCCTCTCTATCGAGGCCCTTTGGCATGGACTTGTCCGTAATCAGGCTTCCACCCAACTTGATCACTACCCTGCCTCTCATGATGATTGAACTAAGGCAACATGTATCTAACATTTCACCATTACAAGCACATGTTTAATCACGATGGCCAACTGGTAGTGCCGTGACGAATAGTTCAGAGATAGAGAAGTTTCAGAGATGGCTTCAGTCCGAACTAGCTGAGAGCTACAAAATTGAAGATTCAGAGGAAAGGGGCAGGAGGCTACAGCAGATTGAGATTGCAATAGCTGAGGCAATCCGTTACAGGGAACTTGCAAACCTGATCGGTGACAGTGTCGCTGCCCCCTTTATTGAGAGGGAGGAGCCAGTTAGGTCAGCGAATTCCGAAGAAGTCAAGGCCGTTTCAAGCGATGCGGGGGAGTGCCCTAGCTGCGGGGCGCCGAAGAGCGCAGACATTGCCTTCTGTACGGTCTGTGGGGATTATTAGCTACTATTCCTCTTCAAACCATGTTCCTCTAAGAAGAGATAGCTCAGGGTCGTCAGGGCCGATGATACTCAGGTATTCTCCAGAAACGTTCTCCGCAAGGTAAACCGTGATTCCAGCATGCCAGACTGTTTCGCCATTGGCTACCATCCTAGCAGTATCCACTTCCAGGATAGCTGGGTCGTCTCTGTGAACCCTGCCTGCTTCGCCAGCAGCTCTAATGCTTGAAGATAGGTGAACATGAGACCTGTCACCGGGGTTAAGCCCCACTTGGACTAGGTTTTCCGCTTCTTCAGGATCGCATGGGAAGAATAACGCATCTGGGATATCAGAGGTAGGTAGATCGAGCTCTATCTCAACGGTGTGGCCGTAAGTGGCACGCATCATATTCCCCCTAACCTCGTAACGACCTTTTGGGTCTGTCTCAGTAATCGCTCTGAGATGGTGAGGGCGTAGCCAATGCTGCCTCCTACCGGAGCTCTTGAATTTATTGACGATGTCACGAACGTCAATCCACCCATTAATGTCCATCTCTAGGTCGAACTTTTCCGGAGCGTGCCTGAGGACAAGTGCCAGTTTCCTTGCAATACTGTCCCTTTCCCCTGATCTCATGATGAACTTTCCTTCCGAATTGCAAGCCGGACATAGTTCATCGTCCGCAAAATATCCATGCATCGAGCACTCCCTAATCATGCCCATCCGTCCGTGCCAATCCACAAGAACCCAACGGTGAGGCGCATTGTTGTTTACCGGCAATAGTTATTGCCGAAGTTCCAAGCGAAGGACCATGGGTGCGGTAATTGTCGATTGGTTGAGATCGCCATTCACCCGCGCTCACAAGGGCGAGCTTTCGAGCGTCCGTCCCGATGAACTAGGCGCCCAAGTGCTTCGAAGATTGCTGGAAAGAAATCAATTCCCTCATCTGAAAATCGATGACATATTGGTGGGGTGCGCTTACCCCGAGGGCGAACAGGGGTACAACATAGGTAGGATGATGACCCATCTTGCCGAACTTCCTAGCTCAGTACCCGGATCTACGATCAATAGACTGTGCGGATCTTCCATGCAGGCGATAATGATCGCGGCTTCCAACATCAACAGCGGCTGGGGCGATTGCTTTGTTTGCGGTGGAATAGAATCAATGTCAAGAGTGAAGAGGAGGGGATTCAATTGGAGCCAGCACCCTGGTCTCACTGAGAGCTACCCACAGGCCTACATCAATATGGGCGAGACCGCTGAAAATGTCGCTCAGGAATTCAACATCTCCAGGTCAGAACAAGAAGAATTCGCCCTAGTTTCTCATCAGAGGGCAAGTAAGGCATTCTCCAGTGGGAATTTCGACGATGAGATAGTTGCCATTGAACTTGACAATGGGTCATTTGTCAGCAATGATGGATGCGTTCGACCGGGGACATCCATCGACTCAATGTCAAAACTTCCACCGGCATTCTCTGCTAATGGGTCCGTAACTGCAGCAACCTCGTCCCCACTTACAGATGGGTCAGTATTTTCGCTGGTCTGCAGCAAGGAATTTGCTTCAGATAACAACCTATCTCCAATAGCTGAGATTGTCTCAGTCGCTGTGACTGGATGCCCGCCAGAGATGATGGGGATGGGGCCAGTTTCTGCAACCAAGCTCGCTCTATCTAGGGCCGGATGGAAGTCATCCGAAATAGAAATTTTCGAGCTAAATGAGGCGTTCTCCTCCCAAAGCATAGCCTGCATCAGGGAACTCGGGCTCGATCCCGGAATAGTCAATATCGACGGGGGGGCGATTTCCATCGGCCACCCTCTGGGGGCATCCGGGGCCAGGATAACTTGCAAGGCCGGGAGCATCATGAGAAGGGAGGGAGCTAAAAGGGCCATTGCGACAATGTGCATTGGCGGGGGAATGGGGATAGCAGTCGCTCTGCAATCTCCAGGAGAATCCAGTTAAATCGACGACCCTATGAATAACTCGGGCTTAGCGTGACTGTGCGAACCGATACGGGAGTGATCCAGACAAGCAATTGCCTTTCTGGCCGCAAGGTCCTTTTGGCCGTGTCAGGAGGCATTGCAGCAGTCGAATCAGTGAAGCTTTCCCGTGAGCTAAGGAGGCATGGCGCATCAGTTACAGCAATAATGTCAAAGAGCGCAGAGAAGGTGATTTCCCCTCTTGCCATTTCCTGGGGTTCCTCATCTGAGGTTCTATCGGATTGGAGTCCCGAGATGTCACAGTTGGGCTCTTTCGACTGTGTAATATTGGCTCCAGCGACTAGGAACACCATCTCAAAGCATATCCATGGGATAATTGACTCACCACTTATGATGGCTCTCTCCGCGTCTAGGGGGAATGGCACCCCGATGCTTTTCGTCCCTTCGATGCACGATGACCTATTTCACGATCCAGTCACACAGGAGCTCCTAGAATCGCTCGAGTCTACGGGGGCATCTGTTCACTTCGAGGAATCGTCAGAAGGGCGGAAGAAGCAGCCCGACGCAGTCTCAATTGTTGCTTTAGCATCAAACCTGGTCAACTCTTCGATGAAAGGTCGGCGTAGGGTGGCAATCACCCTTGGCTCTAATAGGGGCAGAATCGACTCAATAAGAGCAATCCAGAATACATCCACTGGCTCTACGGGGTGGAGTATAGCAGAGCACTTGTTCCGAATGGGGCATGAGGTGATCTGCATCGCTGGCGAAGTTTCCACAGCTCCATCATTCCCTCTTCCGAGAGTCATCAAGGACTCAGATCCGAATGGGATGCTGGAGATCTGCACAGCCCTATCGAAATCGGACTCACCCCCCGAGGTGTGGATCCACGCCGCTGCAGTGCTCGATTACATTCCAGATTTCGAGGAAGGAAAAAGGAGAAGCGAATCAGGAGACTGGACGGTGAAGCTCAGTCCCGGAAAGAAGCACATCGAGGAGCTCTCCGAATATGCCACAGGGACTTTCAGAATCGCCTTCAAGCTAGCAGTCGGGGGGTCTCAAGAAGAACTGATCGAGTCATCAATGAAGCTGATTGAGAGGTATGGGGTCAATGCGGTGTTTGGCAACCATCTCAACGAGGGGGGCGCTTCCACTTCGTCCGGGCACGTCCTGACCCTACCTGATGGCACCTCTAGGAATCTGGGAGGGCGAACTGATTTGTGCGAAACGATCGAATCCCTAGTCTCATAAGCCAAACAGTAACGAATGTTTCAAGCCCTATGGTCAAGGCCAAATAATTATGGCAGGACACGGCAAGGCGAAGAGGGGAATCCCACCCAAGTCGGATTTCAACACCTGGTATCCTGCCATAGTCGAGATTTCGGACCTCGTCGATAAGCGCTATCCGATCAAGGGAATGGATGTATGGAAGCCTTATGGCTTGTCAGCGATGAGACTGATTGACGGACTCGCCAGAACACAAATGGGGAAGACGGACCACCAGGAATACAGCTTCCCTCTCTTGGTCCCAGAGGACCTTCTTGACAAAGAGAACATGCTGGTCGCTCGGCTCAAGGCCGCCAGAGAGGCTGGGATAGACCCATCAGAATTGAGGATGGATGAAGAAATTCCCGGGTTCAAGAAGGAGGTTTACTGGGTGACCCATGGTGGAGAGAACAAACTCGAAATCCCCATGTTCCTAAGACCGACCTCGGAAACCCCGATGTACACCATGTTCTCTCTCTGGGTTCGCAGTCATGCAGATCTCCCACTCAAGACCTTCCAGATTGTAAACACATTCAGATACGAAACTAAGCAAACTAGGTCATTCATCAGGGTCAGGGAGATCCATTTCTTCGAAGCTCACACTGTGCACGCCGATCAGGAGGGTGCTGATAGGCAAATTTCAGAGGACGCGACAATGGTGAGGGAGATTATGCATGACCTTTGCCTGCCGACAATAGTCTCCACTCGTCCAGTGTGGGACACCTTCCCCGGCGCATGGTTCTCC